>FWPV01001793.1_pt1 | contig 56308 bp, 47 predicted proteins | sample 2228371 | NCBI WGS metagenome assembly FWPV01 (sample SAMEA103939776, study PRJEB20133) | metagenome
CTCAAAAGTCGTGCGCGGGCTGTAGTATGCGACCGAGTCCCACTCGACAATGAAGCGGTGGTTCGCCTCATCGTGGTAGTACCAGACACCACCACCGGTCGGCGGATACAGGTCATCCCAATTGAGTAAGACCGCGGCGGGCAGAGTCGTGGTGGGCAGGGCCGTGTTGCTGTAGGCCGAAATTGTGGTTGAGCCGGGCGCGACCCAACCGTTGCCGCAGATGGAGACCTGGGTGTAGTCCTGGCCATAGTAAGTCCACGGTCCGAATCCGGTCGGCAAACTGACGACCACGGTCTGGTCGTCGGACAGCGTGAGCCGGGTGCCGATGCCGCGAATCTCAACCCAGGCAAAGCCCGGATGCTGCCGGTAGTTGGTGTCAACATCGTCGTAGGCCCAGTAGACTGCAGGTTGCCTTGGGCCGTCCGGAATCGGGTCCACGGCCCGGATTTCGCCGACCGTCACCGTGAACGCGATGGGCCTTCGGTACCCGCCGTCGGCAGTTACAACTAGGGTGCAAGGTATCACTGCCTCGCGCGGTATCGAATCATCAGCGTGGACGACAAACACATCCGAGGTGTTGGTGCTGGCTGAATCGGCGGGAATCAGGCCGAAAGCCCCGGTTGAATCTGAGACATGGAACCGCCTATCGCCGGATTGGAGCACGGCGGCGACGTTGTAGCCGTGCCCCATGCCGGAGTTGCGCAGGGTGACCATCAGTTGGGCGGTTTCGCCCGGGTCAATCTTACCGTCGCCGTTGCCGCCGGGCGGGCAGTCGTTGACCGTCTGGCCCGCGTAGCCGAGCACCGGTGCGCCGACCCAAAGCCCGAAGCTCGAAATCCAGACCGAGTCATTGGCATCACGCAGCACAAGCTGGAACCGGAGCGAGTAGCCGTTGGTGCAGGCGGTCGCGACGCTGAACCCGAAGCCGTTGGCGCCGGTCCAAGCCGAGTCACCGGCACCAATCGTGCCGAACGACCGGACCGAGTCGGTAATCATGATATTCGGGTCGGCGGTGCGCAGTTTTGCTGAGACCGAATTCGCTGCCACGCTGCCCCAGTTCTTGACCCAGACCGGCAGTCTGATTGCCTCGCCCGGGTTGATGATGCCGTCGTTGTTGCCGCCGGGCGGCGAGTCGGTCGGCGTGCTGCGCAGATAGGTGACGTACGCCGAGTTGGGCGCAATCGTCATCGCCGCGCCTTTGTACGGGTAGAGGTTGCGGCCGGTGACGGTCACGTAGATTGAGTCGCCGGGCCGGGTGGTGTTCAGGGTGAACTGGACCTGACCCGATGCGTCGGTGTGACCAACGTGGTAGATGGTTGTGTCGGTCGCCGACATCACGCAGACCAGCGCGTTCGCGACCGGCACGTCGCCGGCACTCACGGTTACGCCGAACGGAAATGAGCCGATAAGCACCGTGGCCGGATGGTCAACAGTCAACTGCCGCGGTGTCGCCGACCAGAGGTTAAGCTCCGGTTCGCCGAAGTTGTTGAACATGTAAATTTCTTCTTCGGTAATCTGGTTCGGCAGCGGGTAGGCCATGAGCATGAACAGCTTGCCCCACTGGGTCGTCTGGGCGAACGTGTAGTGCAGGCTGTCAACGTATGACAGAAACGTGCCGGTGGCAAGTGAGTCATTGTAGCCGGAGTAGCTCACTTCCGAAGAACCGAAGTAGCCGCACCCGCCCTTCTCCTCGCCGGCCTTGACCCAGGTCTCGGCATGGCAGTCAACCGCATTGTCGAAGTCGCCGGAAAGGCAGGTCGGGCCGATGACGCACGGCACCATCCGGCCGTTGTTCAGGGCCAGCACGTTCGAGTTGGTCCAGCCGCCGCTGACGTTCGCCCAGCCCTGAACCTCGCCGTGGCCACGGTATAGCATCCAAGCCCGGCCTAGGTTCAGCGAGTCGCGCAGCCCGGTCGCGGTAGCGAGACCCCAGCGCTCAAACAGCGTGTCGAACTGCGCGAACGGCCGGCCCATCGTGTAATTCCGCACCCTGATGACCATTGACCAGAACCGTGGATTGCCTTCGTACCCGGCCAGAGCGCAGACCTTGCCGAACCACTCGGCATTGCCCACGTACGGGTCCTGCTCGTACTTGTACAGCTTGTTCAGTGTCGCCTCGGCCTCAGCCGGCGTGCGCACGCAGACGCGTGAAATCATCAGGTCGGCGAGGATGTCTGAGCCCTCGTGCAGCGAGTAGTACAGGTCCGAGGCATCGCTATGGCCGGGCCAGTGGTTGCAGCGCAGATACTCGGGCGCATCGCCGACAAGGAGCACGTAGTCGGGCGGATACGGCCAGTTCTGATACGCATCGTGGATGTAGCCGAAGATGCGGGCCGTGTCGTTGCCGCCGAGTTCGCTCAGGGTTACGACTTTGGTTCGCCACCCCTTCCGCTGCTTCCAAGCAGCAAACGGCGCCACTGCGCTCTCGAATGCGTCGTTGGTGATGATGAGATAACTACCGTCCTCGGCCCGTTGGGGCGGGCCAAAGTCGTAGTTGGCGATGAACTCGCGGTAAAGCGGCTCGAACGTCCGCGAAATGAACGGCCGGGTTCGGTGCTTCACGTTCACGTTGGACTTGCCGTCGTACGCCAGCTCGACTCTGAGATGTCGCGTCACGCGCAGCTCGCCAGTGACCGGATTGTATCGTGCCGGCTGCAGTACCAGTTGCACCAGCCGAACATCGCGCATAATCATCGGGTCGCTCACCCGGAACGCGGCATCGGGGTAGAACTCATCGGTCCCGTACCGCTTCTCATCAATCGTAAACGGCACCGAGCGCCGGTTCTCCGGCGGCGGCGGTTGGGCCGGATAGATATTGTAGCCGGTCAGACTGACCTCGTCCGACTTCAGTACCCTGACCTGCACTGCTCGGTCGTCGGGAATAGCCAAGAACCGGGCCACGACCGGAAGCTGGGGCGAGCCGACCTCGGTCAGCAGTCCACCCGCGGCCATGCCCAGCTCAATCGTCGTGTAGACTCTGCCATTCCCGGTCAGCTCATCGGTAAACACACCGGCCAAGTCCAGCTCGACCACGGTTCGTCGAGCGTCGCTTTCGATCACGCGGAACACACCGGCGCGCTCCGGCGCGCCGGATTGAAACGGAACCCATTCCCGGGCCAGCGCCGGGACAAAAATGACTGCGAGCAAAGCCAGCAACAGACGTTTCACACCTACCTCCATTCAACGTGTCTTGTTGAAGACGGGGAGAGTCCCGATGCGCGAGACGCACCAGCCGAGAGACAGTCTCCTGTTTCGTTCGTTCTTCTCGTTACTCTCAATGATTCAATTCCTCCGATTCCGGCAGCGCCTCCTCCTGCATCCGGGCAACTTCGAGCAGCTCCACCGCATTCATCGCCGCCTGCTTTACGATGCGCGGTTCTTTGCTCAGCGGCCAGGGCCGCGCCATCCGACGCAATCGGGGCAGGGCACGGGTCACTCGCAGGCCGGCAAGGCCATCAATTGCCGCAGCCCGGATGTCCGGCTCAGGGTCATTGAGTGCCGCGAGCAGAAACTCAGCCCCAATCGGGTTGCCGACCTGCCCAACCGCCCGCAACGCACAGGCTCTGACCAGGTCACTCTCGTCCTTCAGCCGGTCAAGCAGCGGCATCGTCGCGCGATAGTCCCGCAGCTTGCCCAGTGCCTCAGCCGCCATCGCCCTTACGACCGGGTCGCGGTCTGAGAGTGCGTTGATGAGAGCCGGGCCGGCCCGGCTCTCACCAATCTCGCCGAGCGCCTGGGCTGAAACGACTCGCACCCAGACGACTCGGTCGGAAAGACCCTGAATCAGACGCTCACAAGCCCCTTTGTGCCGGAGCCGGCCAAGCACGTCGGTCGCGCGCACGCGCACCTCAACCAGGTTGTGGCTGAGCAGCTTGAACGTCGGGTCAAGGGCCAGCTCGGCCTGAGCCTCAAGACCGTTCGCAGCCGCAGCCGCAACCTTTGGGTCCTCGTCGGCCAGGGCGCCGGCGAGCAGCTCGGCCGACCGGGCGTGGTGAATGCGGCCCAAAGCCGACACCGCAGCCAGCCGAACGTGAGCATCAGCATCCGCCAGTACGCCGGCCAGCGCATCAATGCAGCTTGGGTCGCCGATACCCCCGAGCACCTCAGCAGCGGAAGCCCGCACGCTCGGGTTCTCGTTTACAAGCAGCTCGGCGACCGGAATCATGGCTGTCTTCCCTTGTTCGAGAAGCGAACTCATTGCGTTCAGCCGTTCAGACAGGTCATCGGAAGCAAGCGCGCGAATCAACGGGTCTACGGCCTGAACGCTCACGCGGCGTAAAGCCTCCAGCGCCGCGCGGCGCACCTCCGGGTCAGGGTCGTCCGACGAGACGCGGGCCAACAACTCCACCGCCTTACGGTGGCGCAGCTGGCCCAAGGCAGTTGCCGCGGCAATCCGAACTGCCGGATTGTCATCAGCCAACTCATCCATCAGGGCGTCAACGGTCGAGGCGTCCCGGATTTCGCCAAGCGCACACGCGGCGGCAATGCGTACATTGTCTACGAGGTCGCGCAGCAGGTCCAAGAGCGGCGCCAAAGCGGCCCGACCGCCAATCCGGCCCAAGGCGGTGGCAATTGCCGCGCGGCTCTCAGGGTCCTGGTCACTCGCACTCCGGGCCAAAAGCCCCACGGCCGAATCCAGCCCCAGCCGGCCAACCAGTTCCGGAATCAACGTCCCGACCGGGCCCTGCCAGTTACTGATATAGCGGCTGACCGGCTCAACTGCGACCGGCCCGAGTGCGACCAGCGCATCCACTGCCCGCCGCCTGATACTCGGCTCCGGGTCAGATAGCAACAGCACCAAGGCACCCGCAGCCTCACTGCCGCCGATGTTCGCCAGCCGGTCCAGTGCCTGACCGCGAACCGCCGGGTCAGAGCTGTGCAGGTCGGAGACTATTCCACTCAGAGGAAGATGCTTCACTGTATTCAGCGCTCAGCGTCCGCCCTTCGCCTTCGACGTCTCATGCCCCAACCACTCAAGATAGGCCCGGCTGCCGGCAGCAACCGGCAGGGCAAGAATTTCCGGCGTGTCATAGGGATGCAAGGCCCCGAGTCGGCGCACCAAAGCATTATAGCGCACCCGAGTAGTCTTGACAAGACACAGCCACTCGCGTCCGGTCTGCTGCTTGCCCTGCCACCAATATGTGCTCTCAATCGGGCCCAGCACCTGCACGCACGCCGCCAGCCGCGCCTTGACCAGCTCCCGGGCAATGCGCCGGGCAACAGCTCGCGTCGGCATGGTCGTTACGACCTGCAGGTACTCTGACACTGCTGACAGTTTCCCTCACCGGCCCGCCAAGTCAAGCGTGGAAACGAGGGGCTGTCCCATGGTTTTCGTCGCTGCTCGCTCTGCGCCCTCCTCCGTTCTTGTCTTGTCCGTCCCGTTCTGCACTCTAGCCTCTAGCTTCTGCCTTCGCCTGTCCTCGTCCAATCGTTCTGGCTCTTGGTTCTTGACCATTGACCTTTGACTTCGCGCCGTCAGGCGCGGCGGGTTTTCCCTGGGCTCGCCGACGAGAGAATCTTCTGGTGAGCTGTATTCACTTGACATCTGCCGGGATTGAGTAATACTCCTTCAGGTTCTGGCGGCCGCCTGTGCTCGGGTCGGTCTATCCCCAACCGGGCACACTGCGCGGACGCGACAGAGCAGAGGGACTGTCCCGTGGTCGGGGGCGCGTCCTCGCGCACTGGGACCGTCCCTCGTTTCCCTGACCTAGGGAAGGTTATGTTAGCATAGGTCCAGGCGGGTCAAGACAAGCCGCTTCGTCCATCGAATGTTGCTGCGGAAACCACGCAATCATCGCTCTGTACAAAGCTCAGCACAAGACTCAAACAGTCGCAGACTGAATAGGGTGCGAACCTGCTGAAGCACTTGCTCGGACAAACGCATAGCCAGTTGCTCGGCGAAAAGCCTCACGCAACGCGCCAGCAATTGCACCAAGCAACACTTCGAGCATTTCTCTAAGTCGCGCTTCTGCAGACACTTGGGCAAAATGATTGCCAAGAGCCAGGTCAGAAGCCCTTGCTGACGGGTGTTTGAGAACCGTCTCCCATACGGCCCCTCCCCCATCCAGGTGTACGTAAGCCGAGTCCGGCATCGGTGCTTCTCGCCCCTCGCTTCTCGCCATTCGCCACTGAACCACTTGACCACTTGGCCACTCCTCCTCGACTCCTCGGTTCTTTGCTCCCTGCTTTCCCGACATAGCAAGGCCACCGCCGAGACGTAGTCCAAGAAGACAGGCGGCCCAGACACACAAGCCGGCTTCACGCTGCCGGCGCAGTTCATGGTATGGTGGGCGTTATCGTCAGGTCGTGGGCTGGAGCACGTCGGTTGCCATGCGCCGGCGGGCAATCTCTGCCTCAAGCGCACGGTCCACCTGACGCCGGATAAGAAACCCGGCGAGTTTGCGGCGGTCCTGTGCGTCTACCACGACCAGGAAGTCGCGGCCGGTGTCGTTCATCATCTGCCGCGCCTGCGCGAGAGTCGTATCCGGCGTAACCGTCTCGCCAGTCGGCTCCATCAGGTCCTGTGCCACGATGAACGGGCCGACGTCAGACAGGTTGATGACGTTCTTCAGCCCTTCGAGCGTGACCACACCCTGCAGCGAGCCGTCGTTGTCGAGCACTGGGAAGTAGATTGCGTCACTCCGCGCCACTGTGTCCATCACCTCGGCTAGGGGCGCGTGCCGGCCGACTGCCGGCTGTTCGCGGCGCATCACATCGCCGACCCGCATCGTCTCGAGCAGGTCCTCAACTGTGACGTTGCGGCCTGCCTCACCCGCCCGGACGACGGCATAGCGTACCGCCGGCGGGCCGATGAGCTGGACGATGAACGTCGTGGTCGTGACTACGGCGACGACCGTCGCGCCGATTTCCGGATACCCGGCAAAAGTCTGGGCCGACAGGATGGCCAGACCGATGGCAACCCCAGCCTGAGAGAACAGGCAGAACCCAAGCAGGCGGCGCAACACATCGGGCGCACGGGTTAGTTTCGCGCCGAGCCAGACCCCGGCGAACTTGCCGCCGGTCCGGCCGACAACATAGGCAAGGGCGGTCAGGGCCATGACCACGGTGAGGCTCTGAAGCTGCAGGCGCGCGCCGACTAGGACAAAGAACAGCACGAATATCGGCGGCGCGAACCGTCGGACAATGGCGAACACCTCTTCGCCGTCCCGGCCCGCCACGTTGACTAAGACCGAGCCGAACGCCATCGCCGCAAGAATCATGTCGGTGCCGAGTCCTTGCGACACCCCGACGAGCAGAAGGATGCAGCCCAAAGCCAGGGCGAGTACGAGTTCCTTTTCCCGGATGTGGCGTCGGGCCCGGTGGAAGAGCAGCGCGACGACGCCACCCAGCACGACTGCGCCGGCAAGCTCGTACAGCGGCCGGAGCACGGTGAGCAGCGCGAATCGGCTGTGGTCGAGGATGGTGCGGGCCGCGGCCGCGGCAAAGCCGTAGAGCAAGAGGGCGAGCCCGTCATCGAGTGCGACGACGGCCAGCGTCATTGTGGTCAAGATGCCTGCGGCCCGGTACTCCCAGAGCACGTCAACCGTAGCTGCGGGCGCGGTCGCAGACGAGATTGAACCAAGTAACAGAGCCAGGGCCCAGTTGCGGGTGATGAGCCCGGTCGCCAGGGTCACGATAACGAATGCGCCGAGGCCTTCGGCAACAAGGATGGCAAGCGCCCGCGTGCCGTGCCGGCGGAACACCGATGGTTTCAGTTCGCCGCCGATCATGAACCCGATGATCCCGAGGGCCAGCAGACTCAGCGGCGTCAGGCCTTCGATTGTGTCGGCGTTGATGACCCGAAGCCCGGCCGCGCCCAGCAGCATGCCGATGATGATGTAGGCGACGACCTGCGGTACCTTGAGCCGCTTGAACAACCGTGCGCCGAACGTACCGAGCAGCAAAACCAGGGCTACGGTCAGCATGATGTTGAACTGAAGCCTCATCGCCGGCTAGAACCCGTCGTCCCAGTTCCGGGCAATCCGGGCGCGGATGGTGTCGGTATCCATGACGTATCTGCTGGTATCGAGCGAGCGGATGCTGGGCTGGTCCATAAGCTGCTGAACGTCCTCGGGCAGGAAGCGGGTGAGTTGGGCAAAGCCGTGGTTGTCGCTCATCGGCCAGCGCTTGTAGTAGTAGCGTAGCGGGTAGAGGACGTAGAGCCAGTCTTTGGCTCGGGTGACGGCGACGTAGAACAACCGCCTCTCTTCCTCGATGCCCTCGTCGTCTTCGGTTGCCATATCTGAAGGAATCATGCCGTCGGCCGCGTGGATGATATAGACAATCTTCCACTCGCAACCCTTGGCCGAGTGGATGGTCGAAAGCACGAGCCAGTCCTCATCCTTGTGCGGTGGGCCGGCAAGGTCTGAAGCGGAGTCGGGCGGGTCAATGGTTAGGTCGGCAAGGAAATTCGCTCGCGACTTGTACCGCCGCGCGACGGCCTCGAGCTGCTCCAGGTCGCGCAGCCGCGGCTGGGGGTTGTCGTAGAGCCGCGGCACAAAGTCAGCGTAGAACGCACGCACCCGCTCGACCTGAGCCGCGACCGACATGCCGCGCTCCCCGTTCAGAGAAGAGAGCAAATCGGCAAGCGCCAGAAACTGCTCGCGGCTGGCCGGGGGCATCAGTACCTCGCCTAGCCGGCTGAAGTCAAAGCTCATCGCCTCGAATTGCTGCACGAATCGCTCGACCGTCTTCGGCCCGACGCCGTCGAGCAGCTCAAGCACCCGGAACCAGGAGACGTCGTCGCGTGGGTTCTCAAGAGCGCGCAGGAACGCCATCAAGTCCTTGACGTGGGCCGCTTCGAGGAACTTCAGTCCGCCGTACTTGCGGAATGGAATATCACGCCGGGTCAGCTCGATTTCGAGCTGGTCTGAGTGATGGCCGGTGCGGAACAGCACCGCCTGCTCCTGTAGCTTGATGCCTTGCTCGCGGTGTTCGAGGACTTTGTCGCAGATGAGCCGGGTCTGCTCGTCTTCGTCCAGACAGACACAGAGCAACGGCTTCTGCTCGCTCTTCCGGCTCGACCAGAGGTTCTTGGTGTAGCGGAATCGGGCCGGCTTCATCACCGCGTTGCCGAGGTCGAGAATCGGCTGGACTGAGCGGTAGTTCTCCTCGAGCGTGACAATGGTGGTGCCGGGAAACTGGTTGGGGAAATCGAGGATGTTGCGGATGGTCGCGGCGCGAAAAGAATAGATGGACTGGGCATCATCGCCGACCACGGTGATGTTTCGGTTGGTCCGCCGCAGCCGCTGGAGGATTTCGGCCTGGATGACGTTGGTATCCTGGTACTCGTCCACCAAGACGTGCTCGAACCGACCGCCGATGACGTCGGCGAGGGTCGGCTCCTCAAGCATGTGGTTCCAGAAAAGCAGCAGGTCGTCGAAGTCAAGAACCTGGCGGGCCGACTTCCGCTTCGAGTACTCAGTGAAGATTTGTCTCAGCCCGGCCTCGGCGTGCACGCACCACGGGTACTCCCGTTTGAGCACCCTGTCGAGCGGCTCGCGCGAGTTGACCACGCGCGAGTAGATGGCGCGTATCGTCGCCTTGCGCGGGAAGCGTTTCTGCTTTGCGTCGAGCCCCAGACGCGTGCGGGTGACGCCAAGCAGGTCAGCCGAGTCACTCTCATCCAGCACCGTGAAGTCGGGCCCGAGCCCGACCGCGCGGCCATACATCCGCAGCAGCCGGTTGGCGATTGCATGAAACGTTCCACCCCAGACCTTACCGGTTGCTTGGCGGCAGGCGTGCTGGGCGCGGCTGAGCATCTCCTGCGCGGCCCGGCGCGTGAAGGTCAAAAGCAGAATGCGCTCGGCCGGTACGCCCTGGTGTATCAGCCAGGCGACGCGATAGGCCAGCGTGTTGGTCTTGCCCGTGCCCGCACCGGCGATGATGAGCAAAGGACCAGTGCCGTGCATTACCGCCTGTCGCTGCTGCGGATTGAGCCGACTGAGCCAAACAGGAGCGCCAGACATCAGGGGAGTATACACTATTATGCCGAATCAATACAGCACGACGCACCGGCTGCTGCGTGCCCGGGACGCCCGGTTCTCTCGGGGAAACCTGACGGCGGTCCACGAGCCACGGGCCGCGGATGCGGGGCTTCGGGTCAAGGTTGACAAGCCCCGTGGTTCGGTCACAATCTGACTGCCATGAGTGCTTTTCGTCAGGAGTCGCCGCGCCGGATGAAGCTGTTCGCCGTCAATAGCAGCCCGCGCCGCGACCGGGGCGGAACCGGATTGCTGCTGTCAAGCCTGCTTGCCGGGGCGAGGAAGGCCGGTGCCGATGTTGAGCTCGCCTATCTGCACGGTCTCGATATCAAACCGTGCCAAGCGTGCCTTGAGTGTTGGTTGAGAACCCCGGGTCGCTGCGTTCAGCAGGATGACATGGCCGGACTGCTACCGCGGTTGGCCGCAGCTGAGGTCGTCGTCCTCGCCACGCCGCTTTTCGTGGACGGGATGAACGGTCCGATGAAAACGTTTCTTGACCGGACGATTCCGCTGCTTGAGCCGTGGTTTGAAGAGCGCGCTGGCCACTGCCGTCACCCCCGGCGCGACTGGTTCAAACCGGAGCAGGTTGTCCTGGTGGCGGTGTCTGGGTTCACTGAGCTGGACAACTTCGACCCGTTGACCGCCCACATCAAGGCGTTCGCAAAGAACCTGGGTTGTAGGTTCGCCGGTGCGGTGCTGAGGCCGTACGCGGCATCGTTGCCAGACTTGGCCCGCCACGGCGTTCCGGTCGGCGAAGTGCTCGATGCGGCTGAAGAGGCGGGCCGACTTCTGACCGAATGCGGCACGATTCCGCAGTCAGTGCTGGATCGGATAAGCAAAGAGCTTGTGCCGCGCAGTCTGTATATCAAGCTGGTCAACGGGTCATTCGGACGCAGCGTGGCACGCCGAGCGCGAGGGTCGGACTCGGACACGCAAGCCCAGGAATAAGGAACGCTGGACGCGGAACGTCCGCCACAGGACGAGCGAAAGCCCGAGATAGTCCTCGCCGCAGACAGAGCACCCTTCGCGGAGCCTGCCCTAAGCCGAAACCGAAGACCCTTCGCTTCGTTCAGGGTGACATGGAAAGGCAGAAGCCAAAGGCCAAAACGGCGGAAGACGAAGGGCGAAGAGCCAACGGTGGCGAGTGAAGGCGCAATCCAGGGCAGTCCTGGGTTTTCGAGGGGTTTTCGCGGTTGACTCAACGGCAGATGTGGCTATCTTGTATTGTGGAACAGTCCGGCATGAGTGAGACCGATGTCACGCCCTCGGACAACCTGAGCGACCGGCTTCATGACGCCGCGGTCCAGATGGTGCTTGACGACCTCAAGCATCTCTGGCTCTCGGGCAAGTCGCTATTTGAGGTGCTGGATGTTATCTACGAGACGGTCCGACAGATCATCCCTTTCGACCGGCTATCGGTGGCGTTCTACAACGAAGAAACCGGGCTTGTGGTTTCGCGTTGGGTCCGGAGCGAAACTGAAGTGAAGCGGGTGGACAAGGGTTACTGGGCTGTGCTCAAGGGGTCATCGCTTGAGCCGATTTTCCGAACCGGCGAGCCGCGCATCATCAACGACTTGGAACGATACCTTCAGGCCCATCCCGATTCGAAGGCAACCCGGGACATCCTCGAGGACGGGGTCAGGTCGAATCTGACCTGCCCGTTGCGGGCCAGCGGTCGGCCGATTGGGTTCCTTTTCTTTAGTTCGAGACAGCCGAACACCTATCAGCGGGCCCATGTTGACACTTTCGCCGCGGTGGCTGAGTCGCTCTCCTTGGCGGTTGAGAAGGTCAAGTACATTGACGACCTGGAGCAGGCGAAACGCAACTATGCCGAGATTCTCTACTTCGTCGCGCACGAGCTCAAGTCGCCGCTCTCTTCCATTGTCACCATCGGCACAACCCTACTTGATGGCTACCTGGGCAGCCTCACTCCCCAGCAGGCCGAGCGTGTCCAGCGGATGGTCGCCAACAGTAACTATCTGATAAATCTGGTTCGCGATTATCTCGACCTGGCTCAGATTGAGTCGGGCGAGATGCACTACCGGTCCACGCCCGCAGTGGACCTGGTGGAGGACGTGCTCCGGCCGGTCGTTGAGCTCCACAGCCCGGCGGCGGCGTCCCGCGGCACGAAGATTGAGACCGATGCCGAGTACCTGGTTGCTCCCGGCGACCCGGCGCTGCTGAGGGTCGTGCTCGGAAATCTGGTCGGCAATGCGGTCAAGTACGGCCGGGAAGGAGGAAAGGTCACGGTGCGGCTGGTTCGTCGGGCGTTCTACGACTACTCCGACGACGGACGCCGTCAGCGAGCCTACTGGGCTTTGTTCTCTGTCCGGAATGAGGGCGTCGGCTTCACTCCGGAACAGAAGCAGAAGCTCTTCGCCCGGTTCCAGCGCCTGAAACAGCCGGAGGTAAAAGGTGTCGCCGGCTCCGGCCTCGGGCTCTACATCTCACGCCAGATTGTCCTGCGGCACGGCGGCGAGATAACGGCCGACTCAGAGCCGGGGAAGTGGGCCGAGTTTCAGTTCCGAATCCCGCTGCAACAGGAGCTGCCGCTGGTCTACGCGCCAGCATAAGCCGCTTTGAACAGCAGACACTCGCTCATCTTGATTCTGGTCGGCATGTTCAACCTTGTGCCGGCCCAGCCACGCATTCGATGGACTGCGCGCTACGACGGCCCGGCCCACGGCGAAGACCGGTGCACCGGCATGGTGACTGACCGGGCCGGGAACATCTGGCTGACCGGCTACAGTTTCGGGGATTCAAGCGATTTTGATTTCGCGTCGGTGAGGCTCGGCCCGAACGGCGCGACGCGCTGGACCCGGCGTTACGGCTCCCCACTGAACTGCGAAGACCGACCCTGGTGCCTGGCGCTTGATTCGTCCGGCTGCTTCATTGCTTCGGGCGGCACAATCGCGGACCGGAGCCAAGGCTGGGACTTCCAGACCGTCAAGTACTCACCGGACGGCGCGACGCTCTGGCTCCGGCGCACCGACTTCGCTTTCCATTACGACGACAAGCCGGCCGCGCTCGGCGTGCTGCCGGACAACACCATCGTCGTTGCCGGCGCGAGCCGGCGCCGCGCCTCGGCCGCCAGTCCGCGCAGCGACTGGGACCTGTCGCTTGTGCGCTACGATGCACTGGGCGACACCGTCTGGACCAGACAATGGGACGGGCCCGGCCGTTCCGACGACTACGCAACCGCGCTCGCAATTGACGAATCCGGCAGTTGCTATCTGCTCGGTCGGACGGTGGTCAAACCGCCGGGCTCGGATATCGTGCTGCTCAAGTACCGGCCGGACGGCACGCTGGCTTGGCAGAGCACGATTGACGGGCCCAGCCACACGACCGATTTGGCCGCTGCAGTTCTGCTCGACCGGAGCGGCCGGTGCTTTGTCGCCGGCTCGGTCACCGGTGACCGGACGTCGTTCGACTATTTCGTCGCCGGCTTCGACACATCAGGCCGGCAACTCTGGCAAAGGACCTATGACGGGGCCAAGAGCGTTGACGTCTGCCAGGCAGCCTGTCTTGACCCGACCGGCAGCATCATTGTGACCGGTCACTCCACTGGGGCCGGCTCGTCGTTCGACATTGCGACGCTTAAGTACTCACCCTTGGGCCGACTGGAGTGGGTCCGGCGCTTCAACGGTCCGGCCGGTTCAGCCGACCGGGGATGGTGCGTGGCGAGCGATGAACAAGGTAACATCGTGGTCGGCGGCAACTCGGTGGCTGCGGCGAGCTTCCCGGACCTGCTGCTGCTGGGTTACTCGCCACAGGGCGACACGCTCTGGTCATGGCGCGGGCCGACCGCTGCCTCAGGTGATGCCCGTCCGGTCACGGTCGCTTGGGACATCAGCGCAATACCCGAGACTCTACCTGCAGTCTCGGCCGCACGCCGAGTGCTGGTTGCCGGGTATGACCACAACCCTGCGACCAGCTTCGACTACTTGGTCATGTTGCTCGAGATGGGGACCGTCACCGGCGCGGACACGGTCAAGAGCCACTAGAACCGACTTTGGGCAAAGAGGCGCGCGAAGAGCACGCAAGACCAACTGCCCCACAAAGAAAACTCTGGGACAGTCCCATGCTCCGTACAGACTGAGGGACAGTCCCGGATTTCCGCCGGGACGGCAGTAATGGACTGGCAGTCTGATTCGGGCGGTTCTTGACAATGGGCCGTTTGCTCATAATCTGAGTTGCCATGAAACAGCGTATTCTCGTGGTCGAAGACGAAGCCCCGGTACGACTGCTGCTTGAGAAGATTCTCAAGCTGGCGGATTACGAAGTGGTCTCTGCGGGCGACGGCATGGCGGCAATCCGCGTCGCCCGCGAGTCACCGCCCGATGCCGTGGTCTGCGACCTGACCATGCCCGGCATTGACGGCTATCAGGTCTGCGCGATGTTCAAGCGCGATAAGTCGTTCAAGGCGCCGATAATCGTACTCTCCGGTCGGGTCCGGGACAAAGACGTCAAGGCTGCGCTCGACGCTGGCGCGGATGCGTTCCTCTCCAAACCGGTCAACCGCGAAGAGCTGCTGGCCAAGCTCAAGGAACTGCTGACGCCGCCGGCCGAACCATCGGCCTAGCAGTCACGGCCGCCGGACTGCTTCAGTTCTTTCTTAGGTAGAACCGCGCTGAGCAGATGGCGGCGGCACCGAATACCCCGACGCCGCCCTGAATGCCGGCGGCGAGCGTCGTGAACCGCTCCGACGGATTGGCTACCCCATTTGACACCCAGTCAAAGTAGTTCGAATCGAGTGCCGCGACGCGGAAGGTGTACGGGCCGGGTTGCTCAAATGCCAGGAACGCAGTCGGGATTCGCACTCGGGTACTGTCGTAGCCTAGAGCGGGCAGGCTTTCGTTCGGCAGGGCACGGCAGAGCAGAATTGTGTCCGAGCCCAGGAAGGAACGTGCCGCGATAAAGTAGCCGCGGCATGAGCGACTACGGCTGAACACGATTGAGTCTTCGAGTCTGACCGTGTCACCTGGGTGGGGCAGGACAATTGAAAACGTGTCCGGCACAACGGTCTGGCCGCGTACCATGTCGAAGTACGGGTGGGTCACTGTCAGGCTGAACGTCTCGCCGGGTGATGCCCGAACCCGGCTGGCGCACAAGTGCCGGCTGGGATAGTTGCTATCGTCGTGAAAACTCCAGGTTTCGGCGCCTCGTCCGAGCAACACGTTGACGCCTTCCAGTCGGCGCGACGGGACCTCGTCAAGCGCATAGGTCCGGTTGACCCAAGCCTCGGGTACCGTGTCGCCGCACAGCAGCAGGCAGTGAACGTTGAGCACCGGCTCGTATCGTTCGGACGGACTCACTTCGCATGACAGGGTGACCAAAACAGCGACCGCCAGCAGCAACGCCAACGTGCGATGCAGACCCATTGCCTAGAACCTCACCTTTACGCCCAGAGTCGGCAGAATCGGCAGCATGCCGACGCTCTTGCGCACCGGCGCTCCCTGTTTTGGCACGTCCCAGTAGAAAAGCAGGACATTCTTTGCGTTGTAGATGTTGGTCACGTCCAGGAAGGCCGTTACCTCGCCCCAGCGCACCGGCCAGGTCCGGGCCAGACCGACGTCTCCGCGGTGGTAGACCGGATAGCGGAAAGCATCGCGTGGACCTTCGATGAAGCCCGGCCAAACGCGAATGTCATTGCCGACCGGGAAGTAGTTGTACCGGTCGTAGTAACCGATGACGCCGGCATAAGGGAGGCCCGTGCCCAGGGTCCACTTGGCCGACAGGTCCACGCCCCAGGCAAGCTGCGGAACGTTGAGCACGAGGTTGACGCTGTGCCGGCGGTCGTAGTGCGGGTGATACGACTCTTCGTCGATCGTGCGCCGGGTCCACATGTACGAGTAACTCAACCAGCCGTTGCACCAGCCTTCGGGTATGCGTACCATCAATTCTGCGCCGTAGGAAGAACCGTCCGCCGCAAGCAGCGAGTCAGGGCGGGTGAACATCTGCCCGTACCTCGTCTCAAGCAGATGGTTGTAGTCTTTATAGTAACCCTCGAGCGAGACGGTCAGGCTGCGTCCCAGCCACTGTTCCACCCCGACGATGTAGTGCCAAGCTTCGGGCAGTTTGTGGTACTCTTGCACCGGTACCCAGATGTCGTAGATAGACATGACCGCGTCGGTTGAGTTCAGGGTGACCGCCGGCTGCGTGAAACGGCCCGTGGCCGCGGTAATGGCGGTGTTCGGCGCCAGCAGGTATTTGACGCTGACTCGCGGCTCCGGACTCACCCGGTTGCCGATGGAGTAGTAGCCGAGTCTCAAGCCCGGTTTGACGTACAGCTTCTTCGGAAGGAGCTCGCACTTTTCGTCTAGATACAGGCCGACCGGCCAGTAGTTGTTGGTTGTGTCGAAACCGAGCTTACCGTAGCTGAAGCTCATGTACTCCCAGTCGTAACGTAGGTCAAGGCCAAAGTCAACGGTGTGTTGGTCGGCGGCGTACCAAGTCAGCTCGGCCTTAGTCATCAGGTCGGTGATTTCGGCCTTCATCAGCGCCGAGTCCGGCGTACCGAACTTCACCCGGAAGTTGGTGTGGAAGTTACTCCACGCCGTCATTACCTCGCCGTAGAGTACGGGCGTGAACACCCGATTCAGTCGGATCGAGACCCCGCGGTTGCCCCAACGCAGGCGGGCATCGAGCGCGTCCCGGTTGTCCGGGTCCCAGAAGTCGAGCACGTCCTCGGCCCCGATACCGGCTAGGGTGAAGCGGGCGTCCGGCCACGGCTCCAAGTTCACCCGACCCATCACGTCATAGAAGTAGTAGCCCACGCCCTTGACGTCAAAGGCGGCGAGCAGCAAATCGGGCAGATAGGTGCGACGGCCGGCAACGAGAAACGAACCACGCGGTATCGGGCCCTCGACCTGCGCCTTGGCCGCAATCATCGAGGCCGAACCGTCGCCGGTGTAACGTTTGGCATTGCCCTCCTTGGTAGTGACGTCGAGCACCGAACTGAGCCGGTTCCCGTACTTCGCGGGAAACCCGCCGGCCAGCAGGGTTACGTTTGAGACTGCCTCCGGGATGAACGGCGAGAACATGCCGAACAAGTGCGACGGATTGTAGAGCGTGATGCCGTCAAGGAGCACGAGGTTCTGGTCGGGCGAGCCGCCTCGGATGTAGAGCCGGTTGGAGAAGTCTGAGGTGGCAACCACGCCGGGCAGAGACTGGATAGTGCGCATCAGGTCCGGCTCGCCGCCGACTCTGGGCACGAGTTGGAGCCGGCGCGCATCCAGGCGCACCGCCGACACCTCGACCTCGCGCTCGAACCGGGCCCGGTCGGCTGTGACCTTTATCTCTCCCAGTTCAATCTTGCCGGGTGGCAGCTCGATGTCGGCTTTGACCGTCTGGCCGGCGCCGACGGTCAAGCGGCGTCGCACGGGCGCAAATCCGACGAACGAAGCGACCAACTCATAACTACCCGGCGGTACATGACCGATGTAGTAGTAGCCCTTGTCGCTCGTCGCCGCGCCGAGGTCAGTGCCTTCGAGGTAGACGTTGGCATAGGCCAGGGGCTCGCCGCTCGCCGCATCACGGACAAAACCATTGATTGCACCAGGCTCGGCAGAACCGGCGGCGAACCAGAGCAGCAGAACCGGCATCGCCACTCGCCCGGCCCTGTCCTTTGCACGCGCCACTATGACTTCGCGACTACCCCTTCTTGAGTGCCGCGGCCAGCTCGCGGCCGAAAGAGCGGGCCTGTCCCTGAATCGCCTTATCCCAGCGCAGCCTGGAGCGGTCCAAGCAGTTGGCAGCAACGAATTGGCCCAAATAGCTGATTCCGGCAAAACGCGCCAGTCGCGAGAACATCTGTACCACAAGGTCGGCTCCGTCAAAGTGGTCGCCGCCCGCGGTCAGCACTAGGGCCCATCTGCTCCCTTTGAGCAAATCCTCGCCGGTGAGCAGGGCAAAACACCGGTCGAGCACGACCTTCAACTGCCCGGTGATGCCCCAGCAGAAAACCGGACTGGTCCACAGCACGAGGTCGGCGTTAACAATCCGGTCATACAGGTCGGCCATAGCGTCATCCTGCACACACCCGGCCGCCTTCTTACTCTTGGTGCAAGTGAAGCACTCCTGGCATTCGTGGACCGCTAGGTCACACACCCGCACCCGCTCGAATCTTGCCCTGCGACCCATGCCGGTCAGCACCCAGTCGGTCACCAAAGCGGTATTGCCGACCCGCGGGCTACCTTCGAGCACTAACACGTTGTACATCGCTAGCTCCTTTGGACGATTGGTCCGGACAAATGGTTTGGTACATCTAAGTTATCCCGCCAGTCATCGCGAGTCAAGCACAAGCGTCCTCCGCGGTTCCGAGATTGACCGCTGTACTGCTTCACGCCAAATAAGACAAAATGGGCATTGGACTTAGGGAGTCCTCTGCCTCACTTGCGGCCCGTTTCCGCCCGTCCTGAGACGCGATTGAGGGCCAAGATGACCTGCCGGCGGTACTTCTGGGCCATGGCCAGCCTCACCATTAATCAAGAACCACTTTTGCTTCACTTTCTGTGAAGCATTCCTGATGTAGCCTGGGTACTGGAAACCGACCCGGGCTGATGCCAGCACTCAGATGAGTCGCTAACGCACGGACGTGAAGGACGAGGTCGCCGAACCCGCCGCCGCGGTCAGTCGGCAGAAGTAGACGCCGGCCCTGGGTGCGTGCCAGACTGCCGAGTGTGAGCCGGCAGTCCTGTCGCCTCTCGCCAGCACCGCCACCACCCGCCCGGCCGCATCCAGAATCTGCAGGCTCACATCACCGCCGACCGGCAGCGAGTACTGAATCACGGCCCGGCCGCTGACCGGGCTCTGCACTCTGACCTCCAGCTTCCTTCTCCTTGCTTCCGTGTGTTGCTCGCCCACGCCGCTCAGTATCAGGTCAGCAGTAACTCCTTGCGCAATCATCGGACTGAACGACCACGGCCCGACCGGCGACGCGCCCGACTTGAAGCCGGCGACCGAGTCGGCGAGGTAGAGAACGATGACGGTGTCCGGGTCTGTGCCGCCAGCAATCGCCAGGTCGATGATGTTGGGCAGCCTCTTGGACTGCGTGTTTGGTTCCGTGATTCTCACCGCCGGCTGCCACATGTTTCCCCCGTCGCTTGAGCCGGCCAGCCAGATGTCGGCCCGCATCAGGTCGGTGAGCGGCTCGACGTTCAGGGTGTCGAACTGCTCCCACGACACGAAGAGGTTCCCGCGACTGTCTTCGCCAATGCTTGGCCGGCAGGCCAGCATTGCACAGGTTCCTGGGTCGTACCGACCCCGTGAGTCGGCATCGGCCCGGTGCACGCGGCTCCATGTCGGGGTATTGTCCGAACACCAGTGCCAGATTTCGGTGGGCGCGCGGAACCCGGTGTCCGCTATGATAGGCATGACGTCAACCACTACGTGCAGCCGGTCGTGCCGGTCATAGAAGGGGAAGGCGGAAGTTATGTAGTAGGAACAGCCGGTATCGGGCCCAAAGGCGGGCGGGTAGTCGAGGTCCACCTCGGGATTCCAGTTGTCCCCGCCGTCGGTCGACTCACGGTAGTAGAGAATGTAGGGAAACTCTTCCGTCTTGACCCATGCAAGGCACACCTTGTCGCTGATCTTGGACGCGGCAATGTTGTTAGTGGGGAAAGCCGCCGGTTGCGATGCCGCGCGCAGCGGCGGGTCCCAGTTGCACCAGGTCGTAACCCGGCTGTACCAGACCTCATCGCGTGAGGCGTTGTCCAGGCAGTGCAGATGGATGGTCTGATTGCGACTGACCGCGCTGGCCGGCCAAAGGTAACCATCGAGCGCGGGCGAACCGTCGCAGTACTCGAACGTGCCGCTGCCCGGGGCGACCTCACGGCCCACAACGGGACGGATTTCCCGGTCTATCTGGTGGCATGAGATGACCGCCACGCCGGACGCGGGGTCAGCATCGAGGCTGCCGAAGCCGGAGCGCTCCTGGAACACGTTCGTGCCTGAAAGCATGAAGTTCGTGTCAATCCAGGTCCAACGTCGGGTGCTGAAGTCGTAATAGTTGTACCCCGTGTTCCGGTCCGGATTGCCCATCGTCGTGTCGGTGGCCCTTATCCACGTCACGTGAATGCCGTGGCCGGGCGCCTGGGCGATGTACCGGTACGCGCACCAGCCGTACTGCCAGTCGTAGATTGTCCCGCCGACCGTGTCAATGATGCCTAGGTCGGCGACGGCAGCGCCGCACAGCAGCGCCGAAAGAGCGAGGACGTTTCTGGTCATATCCGCTTCCTGGTTGGATGTCCTCTGTTGGCACAGCAGTCTAGTCCTCCCCGGCCCGCCTGTCAATGTGCCGAACCGGTACAGCTAGCGGCCGAGTTGGACGAGGATGAGCGCGGTGACCGCAAGCACGACACCGACCCAGCCGCCCGCGCCGACCCGCTCGCGCCAGACGAGCGTGCCGGCCAGCGCGGCCAGTCCGACTTCGCCTGCGGCCATCACTGGAAAGACGACCACCCCGGGCAGAAGCGCAAGCGCCATTACCAGAAACAGGTAGTTGCCGAGGTTGGCTGCGCCGAGAAGCGCGCCCAGGCGGAGCGTGTCGGGCGTCACCCGTCGCCCGTCCAGACAGTACAGCAGCGTCGTGACAAAGAAAGCCGAGACGAAGATGACAGTCTGGAACGGCAGGTTCTCGGCCGCGGGTAGTTTTTTGTCGAATACCTGGGCCGGAATCATGACCAGCCCGTCAACAAGGAAGAGCAGGGCAAGCCAGAACGCTGCTCCGAGAACGCGGGCACGGGTCTGATTTGGGACATGACCCGGAATGCGGGATGCTTCGGTCACGTCCCGCGTCGCGGTCGTGTTCCGGCGCCAGACGTCCCGAAGGATTAGAGCCAGGGCGAGCAGCGCCAGCCCGATGCCGGCAAGCTGCACCGGGCCCGGTTGCTCGCGCCAGATGACGAACGAGGCAAGCAATGGGATGACGACCGCGGTGCGCATCGCGACAACCGAGAGCGCAAGCCCCGCGGCCCTGATTGCCTGAGTCCAGACGAGCAGCCCGGCGACGAAGAGCCCGCCGGTGACGACCGCGAGGATTGCCGTGGGCAGGGAGATTGTCGGCGCGCCGGTCCCGACCACGGCCAGGAATGCAAGGGCCGCAGCGACTGCGTAGTTGATGCGAATCAACGGCAGGCGGTCAACTCCCCGGGCATCGGCATGTTTGAGCACGAGGCCCATGCCGACTGCGGACACGACCTTGAGCAGCAGGAAGTGCACGGTCAAGTATGGCCGGACTTCCGGTCCGGTCAAATCCGACGGCCCGCTTCGTCCTCGGCCCCGAGCTGGATGCGCCGGGCTGATCCGGGTCGCGGCGTGGCACCATCCTTGCATTCATGGAGGTACCGGGCTAGAATCACCAGTGATGAAGTTGTGTCAGTGTTTTCTCTTTCTCGTGCTCGGGTTCGGCGCGGCCCGGGCCGATGTTGACAACCTCGCGTTTCTTGGACACAACGAGGTGAATCGGAACCACGAGATGGACTGCGAGATTGTCGGCAATCGGGCCTTTGTCGCCTGTGGCTACAGCCAGGGGCTCGAGGCATACGACATCTCGAACCCGGCCAGCCCGGTTCGAACCTGGCTGGCCAACGGCCCGAACTGCTGGCGGGCAAGGGCCTACGGCGACACGCTCATTTTCGCCTTCTGCCGGCGCGAGGGGGTGGTGTTGTACGACATCAGCTCGCCCGACACAGTGCTGCGGCTGGGTCGTTACGATCCGCCGGGCAATCGCGAGGCACTGGAGGGCGGAGCGCTGGTCGGAAACATGCTCTACTGCGCTGCGCACCAGAACGGCATCTACGCCATTGACATCACCAATCCGGCCGCGCCGCAGAAGGTCGGGGCGCTGTCGCTTGCGCCCGAGTCGCGGGCCTGGAACGTCGAGGTGCTCGACTCCTTCCTGCTCGTGGCGAACGGCCGACACGGTCTTGCCGTGGTCGGGCTTGCCGGGGGCATGCATCTGTCGGCACGCCTGGACCTGCCCGGCACAGCTAGTGATGTTGTGTTGGACGGGCGGGTCGCGGTGTTGTCGCTCGGCGTCGCCGGTCTGGCAACGGTTGACGTCACCGACCCGCGCCACCCGGTCCTGCTCGACACGGCCGCGACTGAAGGCTGCGCCTGGGGCATCGGGATTTCCGGACACCTCGTTGTCTGCGGCTCATGGCGGGTGCTGGAGCTATTCGACGTCTCGAACCCGCAGGAGATCAGACGAGCGGGCTGGGACAATACCTACACCTGGGCCCATGGTGCCGATGTGAGAGCCGACAGCCTGATTGTGGTGGCAGACTGGCGCGGTGTGTCGTGCTATCGCGTCGGAGCCGACCCCGGCCCGGACATTGACGTCGTGCCCGAGATACTCGACTTCGGCACCGTCGTTTCGAGCCGTGAGACAACCGCAGTCGTGCGCAACACCGGCAGCGCAGTGCTGAACGTGACATCGGTCGCGACCCCGGCCGGCATCAGTGTCGAGCCCGGTTCCTTCTCGGTTCAGCCCGGCGACTCGTCGGTCGTGACCGTGACTGCAACGCGCACGTCCGGAGTACGCGCGGTTCTGACTTACAATTCCAATGACCCGGACGAGGCCCAGCGTACCCAGCGGGTGTATCAGAACAACACCGGCTTTCCCCAGTACGGCGCGACCGCGCCCGACTTCACGCTCACCGGCACCGACGGCAACCAGCACACCCTGTCACAGTACCGGGGCCGCGTCGTCTACCTCGTCTTCGGCGCATCGTGGTGACCGCTCTGCGGGCCGCAGGCTGCGGCCGTTGACGGCTGGGTCTTCGAGCTCTACGACTCCGCGCGCGTCACAATCTTCGCGATTGGCGCGGACGTGAACCAGCTCTCCGAGTTCCGCGACGTGTTCGGCATGAGGTTCGTCGGGCTGATTGATGACGCAAACGTCTATCAGAACTGGCGGGTGCCCAACCCGACCGCGCCCTATCCCCAGGACTATGTGGTTGACCAACAGGGAGTCGTGCAGTACTGGTCTGACCAGTTCGACCCGCAGGCCGTAATCGGCACGATTGACCGCCTACTTGCTAGTGGGTGTAACGAGGCACCGCGTGCGTCTCGACCCTTGGCGCTGGCGGTCATGCCGAATCCGGCCCGCGCCGGTTTCGTGACGGTCAGATTTGACGGGCCGGCAAGGCTGGAGCTGACCGATGCTTCAGGGCGCGTTCTGCAGCCGGCGTCGCACCGCCTGCCGTATGGGCAGGTTCTGGACCTGAGAGGGGTTGCGCCCGGCGTCTACTTTCTGCGTGCCGGGACCGGTATGGGCGAAGTCGGCAAGCTCGTGCTTCAGCCCTGAGCAGCGCCGCGGCTATCCGTCCGGCAGTATCTTCCCAGGATTGAGAATCGAGTCCGGGTCGAGGGTGCGCTTGAGCCGGGCCATCAATTCGAGCTCGGCCCGGCCAAGCGCCCTGCGCATCAGCCACTTCTTGGTCGAACCGATGCCGTGCTCAGCGGAAATCTGGCCGCCGATGCCGACGACGTAGTCGGCAAGGTCGGCAACGATTGCCCGCTTCTTCTCGGGCCACTCGGTCGGGTCAACGCACGCCTCGCGGCACATGCCGACATGGATGTTGCCGTCGCCAATGTGGCCCCAAGGGACAATCGGCACGCCGTGCTTCTGTTCTAGTCCGGCCAGCCAGAGTACCATGTCCGGCACCCGGGCGAGCGGCACGACCACGTCCTCGGTGGCAAGCCCCGCGTAGTACTGCTTCAGGACTTCGTGCAGCTCGCGCCGCGCCTTCCAGAGCCGGGCCTGGTCGGTCGGATTGTCGGCGACCAGTGGCTCGCGCGCGCCCAGACCGATGGCCTCCTCGCCGACCGCGATGCAGTCGGCAATGACCGCCTCGCGGTCGTTGCCGTCGAGCTCGATAAGCACCTGAACTGCGGCATCGGGGAAAGGCAGCGCGCTGCCGAGCACGGCGTTGCAGGCCTGGATGCCGCGATGCTCGATGAACTCGACCACCGCGGGCAGCAGGCGCTGATGGTGAACCATGCGTGCTACCAGCTCCAGCCCCTGGGCCATGCGGTCGAACGGTACCAGGATATCAACTGTCTGGCGCGGCTTCGGGATGAGCTTGAGCATGACGCCGGTGATGACAGCGAGTGTCCCTTCGCTGCCGATGAGCAGCCGGTTCAGGTCGTAGCCGGTAACGTTCTTGTGCAACCGGCCGCCCCAGTTGATGACCGTGCCGTCGGCGAGCACCGCCTCGACGCCGCGCACGTAGTCGCCGGTGACGCCGTATTTGAACGCTCTTGCCCCACCGGCGTTCTCGGCGACGTTGCCGCCAATCGAGCAGTCTTCGAGCGAGGCCGGGTCAACCGGATAGTAAAGGCCGTACTCGGCGCAGGCCTTCTGCACTGCGTCGGTCGTTGCGCCGGGTCGGGCAAAGGCAACAAGGTTGGCCGTGTCTACCTCAATCGCCTTCATCAGCTCGAGCGACAGCACAACCCCGCCGTAGAGCGGCACCGAGCCGCCCGAGAGCCCGGTGCCGAGTCCGCGCGGCGTGACTGCAAACCGCTCTTCGGCAGCAAGCCGCAGCACCGAGGCAACCTCTTCGGTCGAGGTCGGCTTGACAACGGCCTCGGGCAGGTGGGGCGGCTCGACGCTCTCGTCGTGGGCGTAGTCGGCAAGACACTCCGGGTCCGATATCACCCGTTCGGATGAGCAGAGCTCACCCAGCCGCCAGATGGTACGGGCCGATAGCGGTCGGTAGTGCACGATGAACTCTAGTCGGAGTTGCCTACGAGTCAAGGCAAAGAGGGTCTAAAGGTTCCGGGCCGCAGGTCAGTTGCGCCTCGCCTCCCGGCCTTCAAGGCTCGGCAATTTGACCCGGGTGGGAGGCGCGCTATACTCTAACCTGCAGCCCGCTGCCGGGCAAAAAAGGAATCGCACAATGAGACTATCAAAGTACTGCCTGCTTATGGCCGTTGCGGCCGCATCCGTCGTTGCCACCAACATCCTGCCCAATCCATCTTTCGAGTTCTGGCTTGGGAACATGCCGGTCGGTTGGGTCACGTCCGAACCGCTGTATCCCGGCTCAGCCCTACCCGACTCGGGCAGCCACAGTGGTGCGCTGTGCGTGAAGCTGACCGGCGGCGACACGTCGGCGTTCATGTCCTCGGCCACTCTGATTCGTACCGGCTATCATTACCGGTTCGCCGGCTTCGCGCGTGTACCGGGTGCGCTTGGCGGTTCTTTTGTGCTTCAGTTTCTCAGTCTCACCGGCGGCAACGTCGGTCTGCCTGAGCTGGTCCCGGTTTACTACTCAGGCACCAACTACCGGGAGTACTCACGCTGGGTGACAGCGCCGGATTCAGCGGTCTTTCTCGCGGTTGCGTTTGCTACTTTGCCCGGGGTTACGGTCTACGTTGACGACGTGACCGTGGACGACACAACCCTGGTCGGCGTCAGTGAGTCAGAACCGGTCGCGCCCGCGCCAGGCCGGATGCGGCCGCGGAAAGTTGTCGCGCCCGGGACACGGCGCGCGGTAGCGAAGCGGTTTTCGGGCCGTGTCTGGTATGACGCATCAGGACGGCGCACTACGCCGGGAAAGTGGGGCGTTTACTTGTCGAGGGACTAGCCGTGCCGGCTGACGAAATCGAATTCATCGTCGAGGAGGCGGCCGAAGGAGGATTCATCGCCCGCTCGCTCGGAGACTGCATCTTCACCGAGGCAGAGACGCTGGACGAGCTGTACGCCAACGTCCGGGCTGCGACCTGCTGCCACTGTGACGAATGCCGGCGGCCGAGGGCGATAAGACTCAGGTTCATCAAGACCGTCCGCGAAGAGGTCATCAAGCTTGAAGCTGCCCCGTAGCCTTTCGGGGACAGCACTGGCGCAGGCGCTGGGCGCCTACGGCTATGAGGTAAGACGCCAGAGCGGTGGGCATATCCAGTTGACGACAACGAGAAACGGCGGCCACTCGGTTACGGTTCCCGCCCACAAGGTGCTCAAGATCGGTACGTTGGCCGGCGTGCTGGCCGCGGTCGCGCGTCACTTCGGCGCGAGCCGGGCCGAGGTACTTGCCCGCGTGTTTGGGTCCGGCCCGGATTAGGTCACAGGTCAGGCGCTGTCGGCTTGCCACCGCTGTGGTTCAGGGTTAGAATCGGCCCGTGCCGGAAAGACCTGACAACGTTTCTGCGCCGGAGCCACGCTTTCGAGCCGAGGCTTATCTCTTCGTCTACGAAGCACTGGCCTGTGCCCAGCAGATGTTCAAACGGCTGCATCATGTCACCGGTCAGGAACTCTGCCTCGGAGCCCGCCAACTGGCGCTCGAACGCTATGGCCGACTGGCCAAGGCGGTGCTCAATTCGTGGGGGATATTCACGACCGATGATTTGGGAAAGGTCGTGTACCACCTGATTGAGGAGGGAGCGATGTCGAAGACCGACGCCGACCGGATTGAGGACTTCCACGCAGTCTACGACTTCGACGAGGTTTTCATCCGTTCCTACAAACTGGGCAGTCCGATAAAGCAAGACGATGCGGTTTGACGCCGGTGAATGGTTCGGCCCATCAGGCCGACTGGCCGAGGCCCTTGCCGGCTACGAGCACCGGACCCAGCAGGCCGAGATGGCCGACGCGGTCTGGAACACGCTGACCAGCCGCGGCCGGCTTGCGGTCGAGGCCGGAACCGGTACGGGCAAGACCCTTGCTTATCTGGTTCCGGCTGTGCTCTGGTCGCGGGCCAAAGAACAGCGCGTGGTAGTTTCAACTTACACGCGGTTGCTTCAGTCTCAACTCCTCGAAAAAGACCTGCAGGTCGCATCTCGGGTTCTCGGTCCAATCCCCAATGCAATCGCCTATGGCCAGGAGAATTATCTCTGCCGTGCGCGTCTCGAACTGCACGTTGCCCGGGGCCTTTTTGACTCCAAAGATGAAGCCCGGGCTGCGGATGAGTTGCTCGACTGGGCAAACCAGACAACTGACGGCCTCCTGCTCGGTTACCCACATGCTCTACCAGTCGGGTTCGGTCGCCGCATCGGCCGGGACTCAGCCGCGTGTCAGGGGCGGAACTGCCGATATCATCGCAACTGTTTCTACCAACGGGCGCGTCAGTCTTGGTCTCAGGCGGCCGTTCTTGTCGTTAATCACGCTCTGTTTCTCTCCAGCGTCGTTGGTGAGGCCGACCTACTGCCGCAGCATTCGGTTGTCATCTTCGACGAGGCACACCGCCTTGAAGACGTCTGCGCCCGTCATTTCGGGTTCGAGGTCAGTCAGCACGCGCTCAGCCTGCTGCTCGGTGCGGCCGGCATGGACCGCACCGAACTGGTGCGGCTGTTGCCGCCGCGTTCTGCTACCCGGCGAGTCATCGGTGGCGAGGCGGCCCAAGCGCGCCAGGCAGTTGAAGAGTTCTTCAGCCGCATTGGCTCAACTTGGACTACAGCCTCAAACGTCGGGCACCATGTTCCGCGTCGGCGTCTTGTGGAGCCACTACCGGCTGGCGTCCCGGCCCGGGCTCTGGAAAGACTGGCTGCGGCCGTGGATGAGGTCGCGGTTGAGCTTGACGACGCACCGGCCGGTGCAGAGCTTGCCGCGGCCGGCCGCGAACTCCATCGAGCCGCCGCAGCCTTGAACGCATTCGAATGTCCAGACACCGACACAAACGTCTACTGGCTAGAGTGTCCAGCACCCGGCCGTATCACCTTGCTCTCGGCACCGCTTGAGGTCGCACCGGCTCTGCGCTCTGGTGTCTATGACCGGCTATCGAGCACGGTGCTGACCTCGGCCACGCTGACCGTGGCGGGCCGGTTCGACTTTTTCTGCAGTCGGCTCGGCCTTGACGATTTCTCACAACTCCGGCTCGATTCGCCGTTCGACTTTGCGCGCTGCAGTCTGCTCTATCTGCCTGCCCGACTACCGCTGCCGACGGCCGAGGAGAAATTTCACGAGGCCGCGGCATGTGAAATCAGCCGACTCATCGAGTTGTCGCGGGGTCGGGCTTTGGTGCTCTTCACGAGCTATGGTGCGCTCAATGCGGTATTCGCCCTCATGCCCGAGGGTCCCTACCGGCTCCTGCGTCAGGGCGACCGGGCCACGACTCGGCTGCTTCGCGAGTTTCGCGAAGACCGGCACTCGGTTCTGTTTGCCACCCAATCGTTCTGGCAGGGCGTAGACGTGCCGGGCGAGGCGCTCTCCTGCCTCATCATTTGCCGCCTGCCGTTCGATGTACCTGATGAGCCGCGCCTCACCGCAATTGCCGAGCAGATGCGTGAGCAGGGGCTCGACCCGTTTGAGTGTTACCAACTGCCGACTGCGGTACTGAGGTTCCGTCAAGGATTTGGCCGGCTGATTCGCACCAGCCGCGACCGAGGCGTGGTCTGTGTTTTAGACCGGCGCATCGTGGACCGGCCGTATGGGCCGCTCTTTCTCTGCTCTCTTCCTGCTGGGGTGCCAACGTCAGAAAGAATCGAGGACGTTCAAGCATTCTTCAAACCCAGCCACGATTAGCCGTAGCCACACTGTCGTATTTCACGTCTAAATGCTGCAATTTTCGGCAATACGTTAACAAGGTAGAGTTTACCCCTCTGATTGTATCTGCTAAGGTATTTATCTACGTCACTTACAGTTGTGACATTGGAACAGGTGGTTGGCACGGGAGGTGCATTGGAAGAGCTGGCTGTTAGGAACTGAGGATAATGGGGACGTCAGATGCGAGGCTGCGATAGGGAGAAGGTGTCGCAGTCTCGCATCTGTTCGTATTAGGTTACCAGTTTCCGAAGACGTTCTGTCTAATGAAGCCCTCGTTGTTCCGCCAGTCCTTGGCGACCTTCACCCATAGTTCGAGATAGACCCCGCGACCCAAGAAGGTCTCGATTGTCCGGCGAGCGCGCTGCCCCACGCGCTTCAGTGCCGCGCCGGAACGGCCGATGAGAATTGCCTTCTGCGAGTCACGCTCGACATAGATTGTCGCCCGGATGTGGTCCTTGCGGCCGGGTCGCTCCTTGAACTCCTCGATGGCTACGGTAGTTGAGTACGGCACTTCCTCACCGTACAAGTTGAAAATCGCCTCCCGAATGAACTCGGCGCAGAAGAACCGCTCGGGCCGGTCGGCCAGAGAGTCGGTCGGGTAGTACGGCTCGCCCTCGGGCAACGCATTGACAATTGTGGTCTTGAGCCGGTCCAAGCCCAAATCCTTCAGTGCGGAGACCATCAAGACGTCGGCTACGCCGGCGGCGCTCAGTCGTGCCGCGAGCGGCAGCAGTTGGGTCTTATCCGGCATGAGGTCGATCTTGTTTATCGCCGCCACGGTGGGGCGGCCCGAAATCAGTGCTAGAACCGGTTCGGCGGCATCGAGGCCGGCGGTCCCGTCCAGCACCGCAAGTAGCACGTCCGCATCTTTGACCGCGCTGTCAATTTCCTGCTTCATCATTCGCTGGAGCGCGTACCTCGGGTCGAGCAACCCGGGCGTATCAAGAAAGACCGCTTGGCAGTTGGGTAGGTTCAGAATGCCGAGTAGTTTATGGCGGGTGGTCTGGGGACGGGGAGCCACCGCGGCAAGGTGGCAATTGAGCAGGCGGTTGAGCAGTGTTGACTTGCCGACATTGGGCGCACCGACGAGAGCGACGTAGCCTCGTCGGAAATTCCCGGCTGTGGGTTCTGCCATCAGTCGGCGTAAACGCCGATGCTGGCAAAGCGGGCGACGCGCTGCGCCACCAGCTCATCTCCACTCAAAGTCGCAAGTTCCTGGCAGTGCTTGAGTACCTCGGCCTTGAGCAGTTGCGCAGCTGAATCCCAGTCCTGGTGCGCACCGCCGAGCGGCTCTGGAACAACGCCGTCAATGACCCCAAACTCGGCCAGCTCACGTGCGGTCATCCGCATTACCCGGGCTGCCTCCTCGGCTCGTTCGTTGTCGCGCCAGAGGATTGAGGCGCAGCCCTCGGGCGAAATCACCGAGTAGACCGCGTTCTCCTGCATCAGTACCCGATTACCAACCGCGATGGCCAGCGCTCCGCCTGAGCCACCTTCACCGGTAACCACGACGACGACCGGCACAGCCAGCATCGCCATTTCCCGTAGGTTGCGGGCAATAGCCTCGGCTTGGCCGCGTTCCTCGGCACCGACACCCGGATACGCGCCGGGCGTATCCACGAAACAGACGACAGTCAGGCCGAACCGCTCAGCAAGCTTCATCACCCGCAGCGCCTTACGATAGCCCTCCGGGTGCGGCATCCCGAAGTTGCGGGCAAGCTTGTCCCGGGTATCGCGCCCCTTCTGGTGGCCGATGATTGCGCACTTCACGTTGTCAATCCGACCGAGTCCGGCAACGAGTGCCGGGTCATCACCGAAGCATCGGTCGCCGTGCAGTTCGACGAAGTCGGTTACGATTCGGGCAATGTAGTCCAGTGTGTAGGGCCGGCGCGGATGCCGGGCCAAAAGAACGCGCTGCCAAGGAGTGAGGTCGGCATAGAGCTTCAGTTTAAGCTTCTTGACCTGCTCGGCGACCTTGCCCGCCTCCTCCTTCGCCCCAATGGCGGTTAACTCGTCGAGCCGCTCGAGCAGTTGGGCCAGGGGTTGTTCGAAATCGAGCCAGCCTTCAGCCATGGCAGGCACTACCAGGCCGGACGGCGGGACAGAGTTCCGAGCGACAGCGCGAACCGATGGGCCGAACCAAGGTCAAAGCCCAGCGGCGCGTAGGCATAGTCGAGCCTCACGAGCCCCGCTCGTGCGCCCAGCCCGAAACTGAGCGGGCTGGAAACGAAGAGCCCATAGCCGGCCCGAAGAAACAGACCCCGGCTCCACTCAAGCTCTAGCCCGGCCTGCACGTCACCTTGTTTGTTGTACACGAAGTACGACCCGTCAACCGCACCGGTCAACGCCAGATCACCCAAGGGAAGCGTGCTGCTGACACCGCCTCGTACCCGGGTCGGCAGCCAGAATACCTCACGCCGGTAGGCAATCGTTTTGCCGAAGTCCACGATGGAAAGGCCGACTGTCGTGCCTTGAAGTGGTGTCATGCGCAGGCCGAAGTCCACGCCCGGGCCGCTGCCATCCCACTCCATTATCCGCGTGTAGTAGTACCGGCCGGTAAGCCCGAGCTGCACCATCCGGCCGAATGAACGCGCCAGGCTTAAGTAGACGGTCAGGTCCGTCGGGGTGAATGGGCCAATCGGCTGCTCGGTCGGGTTGGTTCGGTGTTCGAACTCGCCAGCCGAGAAGCTCGTCACGCCCACAGTCAGGCGAACCGGAGAGAAGCCCCGGGAAACGAAGAACGCCTGCTGACGTGTGTCGAGAAACCACTTGGTGTACGAAGCCGAAGCCTCAAAGCCAGTCAGGCCCGCATCGGCGGCCGGGTTCGAGGCAACCGCGGCCGGACCAGAAGCCGAGGCCACGCCGGCACCGGCCATGCCGGCTTCACGCACGCCGGGCAGTATTTTGAGCGAAGAAAAACCGGTTGGTCCGGCTGCGGCAAGGACAACGAGCAGAGCGAGCCCGAGTGCGGTCCTCGCCAATTAGCCCTCGATTATCTCGACGTTCGCCCGCGGGATGGTAACGCGTTCACCCGAGTCCAGCTCTACTTCCAGAACCCGGGCCCGGGCTTCGGTCTCAATCACCGCCAGTTCAACCGGCAGTCCTGTTACCTTGCCGATGCGGCCGAAATTGGGTTGGCGGATGATTCGCACCGGAATGCCCAGCGCCAATCCTCCTTCGACCACGCTCTGAGTCACAGACACGGCTGCATCCTGATGGGGTACGATTATCTCGGGCCTGATCACGCCGGCACGAATCTGGGTTGCGCCATTCACCGATGCCATTCGGCCCTCAAGCGACTTCAAGAGGTCGAACGTTCTCTGAGCCATCCGCATCGCACCGAAGCCCTCGGTGGCGATGACCGTCAAGCCTCTCTTCTCCGAGCCGGTTATCGCGACCCCGATGTCATAGCCCAGAAACCGGCGCAGGGTTTCGTCTTCAATTCCGCCGGCGACGACCGCCTTTGCGCCACGGGCGAGCGCGGTCTCAATCGCTCCGTAAGTCACAAGCGAACCGCCCACCAGCACCATGTCACGGCATTCGGCTGGAATCTCCCGCTCGGTCACAGCCTGGTCCGGCGAATCAACGACTGTCTTCAGGATGCCGCGTACCTCGCCGCCGACGCCGAAGATGCCCTGAACTAGGCTCGCCTCGGTCTCGATCACCACACCTTCGCGGGGAGTTACCTCGCTCACCACGCCCTCGATGTACGCATCAACCTGAACCGGCTCTGGCGGCTCACGCAGAATCACCTGTCCGGTGACCGATGAGACGCTCTCAACCGTACCGGCGACCGGCGACTTCACCTCGGACCGGAACAGCCCGAAAAAGCCCTTGGACAAAGCGATGACTTCGTCCTTCTTGACTGTGTCACCTGCCTTCTTGACCATCATTGACGGAACGTCCTCCGGTGGCACGCCGAGCAGGCCGCCGACGTTGACCGTGGTTACGTTGCCGGGTAGTGCGGTGCGCGCCACGATATCGTCGCCTTTGACGCGCTGACCTTGATTCACCAGCGTTTCACCGGGCAGGGGCAGTCGCCGTTGCTTCCGCACCAGCGTCCGCTGGGTGACTTTTAGTCCAGGGGTATATGCATGTGCCATGTTCAGGCTAGGATATTGAAACCCGCGTGCAAAGTCAAGGAGGCAGCCGCGTCCCGTCTCCGAGATTGACCGGTGTCATCCTTTTCCCCGCTCCGCGACCAAGATTTCCCTTTGTCTTGACGGGAGAGGGTCCGAGTGAGAGCGTGTGGATGGTAAGGTCGGATTCGGGGTGGTCAGAATGCTTGACTATGTCCGCCGAGCTACTCTCCTAGATAGAGTACCTTGAAAGTCCGGCTCAGACCGGCGGTCTGGATTCGCACCAGGTAGACGGCGGGTGGCATTGTTCCGATGTCGAGCCGCACTGACGGGGTCTGTCCGTCGAACGGCGAGCAGAAGACCGCGCGGCCGACGGCATCATGGACGACCACTTTGCCGCGCTCAGCCAAAGGCAGGTTCAGCCTCAGTCCGGTGGTGCGGTTGAACACGGTCGGGCTGTTGGCAAGCTGCCCGCAGCGGGCAGCCGGCGGTCTTGGTTCTTCGACCGCCAGCACGCGCTGGAACACCTGCTCGGCCCACCAGCAGCGCAAGGCGAGCTCGGTCGTGTCGCGGTTCTGGGGCGGCTGACCAGCCTGACCATACGGCGCAGCGATGACCGCGTAGTAGAAAGTCGCGGTTGAGTCAGAAGTCAGGTCAAACGGCCCCGACGACAAGAGTACACGTTTGTCCGCAGGCAATAGGTCAACTGAGTCGAATGGCTGGTACTCGCCAGTGTGGCAGTTGTACCCGGCCATGGTCAGATACTGGTCGCGGTCGGTTACCGGGTCAATGTCGATCGTGAACCGCTTGAACGCTCTCAAGCCGAGTCCGCCCGGCGCCCGGAGCAGGCGGACGGCTGCTGCGCCCGGCGTGCCGCTCTCCCAGCAGTTGCCGGCCGGCTCGATGTTGTCGCAGTCGTAGAAGTAGCCCACGTTACTGACGCGGAAAGTGTCCGGTCCGACAGGGAACAGCTTGCTTAGAATCAGCCCGGCCATGTCGTCGGCACACTCGCCAACATCGCCGTCCAGTACCAGTCCGAAATAGGCTCGGCTCAAGGTAGTCGCACTGGCATTGGTGAGCTCGTACTTCAGGATGAACACGTCGCGGGCGATGAAATCGCTGAAGCCGAAGACTGTCAGACAGACATCAATGCCCAGCGGTCGGCCCGGCTGGATGTGGTTCGTCCCGTCCGAATCGCCCAAGCAGCACCAGAGGTCCATTTCGGAGCGAGACGACTGCGGTGCCATCGGGAACCGGCTTCGGGGCGGCGGCCAGTCGCCGGGATGCTGGTAGATGCGGTCGAGCGAATCGCCCGTGCCTTGGCGCCAGTACCGGCAGAGGGTCGGCCCGAACTCGGTTTCAGCGGTGTTAGGATCGTAGCCGACCGTAACTAATGTGTCACTGCCGACGACCGCGCCGACCCAGGGCCCGGCACCGAAGATGTAGAAGTTCCGCAACGGCTGGGGCCAACTGCCGCCGGCGGAACCGGGTGGTCTGGTGATGTCAAAGCCCCACCGTCCTTCATTGTTGAACGGGCAGCGCCAGTGGTTCAAGTCGAACCACTCCCTGTCGTAGATTGCCAGCGCGAAAGCCGGCAGCAGAAGCAACAGACAAAGCCTTTTCATTGCACCTCCTCGGCGGTCAATCTCGGCGCCGAAGAACCGGCATCTGTGCAGGAGTCGTGGCCGCCCGGACAGGGTCTCTTGGTTGGCCATTCGGCACCCGAGCTTGCCCGTACGCAGGATATTGTGCCGCATTGAGGAACCGGCGTCAAGAAGTAACGGAGTCTTTTGTCGTGGTGCTAGGACGACAGCGCCAGGCAGGAGCTCAGAACCGGGGCCGGCGCGGACGCCGCCGAATCGTCCGGCGACGCAAGCCCTTCAGTAGAACCTGCGGCCATTGCTCTGTGCGAAGCCGCGCGCAAAGCTCAAGCAGTTGCAGGCTGAACAAGGCCGACAACTGCCCGAACGCTCGCTCGGGCAAGAACTTAGAAACTTGCTCGGGGAAAGGCATAGTGCAGCAGATGAGCAATCGCATCAAGCATCACTTCGAGTATTGCTGCAACACACGCATCTGCAGATACTTGGATAAATGCATGGTCAAGAGCCCAGTCAACAGCCTTTGCTGACGGGTGTTTGGAAACGGTCCCCTACACGGCCCTTCCCCAATCCAGGGGTATGGGAAACTTGGTTCTTCCGGCTCTTGCGCACGTCTTGAAGCAAAAGGAACTGTCGGCCAACCGGTCCAAACCGCAGGTCGCCACCTCGGATTGTTTGACGGGACGCGAACCGGCGCATAGAATCAACGTCCTGTGAAGCTCGACGTCGGCGCAACGCGAATGAACCTCCTGCGGCTGAAGAAACGGCTGCTTCTGGCTCGTCGCGGGCATAAGCTCCTGAAAGACAAGCAGGAAGAACTGATGCGCCAGATTCTCGCCTTGGTTGAGGAAACCCGGAACCATCGGGCTCAGGTCGAGCAAAGGATGCGCCGGATACTCGGCCGGTTTGCGGTAGCGCGCGGTGCGTTTCCGCCCGAGTACCTTGACGAGGCGGTGATGCTGCCGTCGAAGCGGGTATCGGTCGCTGTGACGACCCGCAACATCATGAACGTCAAGGTGCCGTTGTTTCATAAGAAAGTTTCAGGCCGGTCCCGGTGTTACGGTATGGCGACAACCTCGAGCGAACTCGATTTCGCCCTGTTGGCACTGGACGAGCTGCTCGAGCCATTGCTCATCCTGGCCGAAAAAGAGAAGGCACTGGAACTGCTGGCCGACGAAATGGAGAAGACACGGCGTCGAGTCAACGCCCTCGAGTTCGTTCTCATCCCGAGCATCGAGGAGACGGTCAAGTTTATCAACCTTAAGCTCGCCGAGACCGAGCGCGGTGAACTGACCCGGCTGATGCGCGTCAAAGAAATCATCCGAGGTGAGGAGTAATGAAGAGAACCCGTCGCGGTCGGGCATGGGTGTTTCTCGTCATCTGGATACTCCTGACCACGATTGTCCTGACGATTCCGGTTCGCCGCCCGCCGCGGATCGTCGAGCGGGGTTACGACAAGGTCATCCACACCGCGCTCTTCACGGTCATGGGCATTGCCGCTCAGGCCGCAGCGCCCTGGGTATCGTTGCTTGTTACCACGCCGGTTGCCATCGGTCTTGAGCTGATTCAGCAGCGGCTGCCCTATCGCATCTATAGCGTCGTTGACCTGCTGGCCAATCTGACCGGCATCCTGCTCGGGCTCGGGTCGTTTGAGCTGTCAACCCGGCTGCTGAAATGAGCATAGAGGATTCTTCGCTGCGCTCAGAGTGATGGAACCTAATACCGACCCACGTGGCCGTCTAGTCCGACCCAAGGGAACCAACGACCTGCTTCCGCCTGAAACCGGGCGCTGGCGCCGGGTCGAGGCGACCTTTCGTGCGCTCGTGGAATCGTTCGGGTTTGACGAAGTCGTCACGCCGGTATTCGAGCACACCGAGGTCTTTGTCAAGTCCGCCGGCGTTGTCTCGGACATCGTTACCAAAGAGATGTACCGCTTCACCGACCGGTCTGACCGGGACCTGACCCTGCGACCCGAAGGCACACCGGGCGTGGTTCGTGCCGTGCTCGAGAACCGGTTCCGGATTCCCTGCCGGCTCTACTACACCGGGCCCTTCTTTCGCTACAGCCGCCCTCAGAAAGGCCGCTACCGCGAGTTTCATCAAGTCGGGATTGAGGTGCTCGGAGAGGCCGCGCCCGAGACTGACGCCGAGGTCATTTTCATCGGCGCGGAGTTCTTTCGGCGAGTCGGCGCGGTCCCCTGCACGGTCCAGCTCAACACTATCGGCTGTCGAACCTGCCGGCCGGAGTTTCGAGCGTTGCTCGTTGAGTTCCTGAACGCGAAACAGGACCGGCTTTGCGACGAGTGCCGGACGAGGACCGACTTGAATCCGCTGCGGGTCTTTGACTGCAAGAACGAAAGCTGTCAGGCGGTCCTGGCCCACGCACCCAAGCCACGCGAGCATGTCTGCGGCAAGTGTGCCGAACACTTCGCTGGGGTGCAGCAGGGTTTGACCCGGCGGGCGCTGGCGTTTACGCTCAACGACCGGTTGGTGCGCGGTCTGGACTACTACAGCCGCACCACGTTTGAGTACACCTCGACCGCGCTCGGCGCTCAGGACAGTTTGGGCGGCGGCGGCCGGTACGACTACCTGGTTGCCGAATTCGGTGGCCCGGACACTCCGGCCATCGGATTCGCGCTCGGCCTCGAACGCACCCTCCTGGCGCTGCGTGAGCCTGAGGCCCAGCCGCGTCGTGCGCTCGTCTTTGTAGTCTGGCTGGGTGCGACTGAGTTTCCGGCAGCGCTCAGAATCGCCGACGACCTGCGCGCCGCCGGCATCGCGGCCCAGATTGACTACAGCGGACGGCGAGCAAAACTCCAGTTCAAAGCAGCCGACACGGCCCGCGCTGCTGCCTGCGTCATTGTCGGCCCAGACGAGCTGGCAAGAGGGTTCTGTTCGGTCAAGAACCTCACCAGCGGCGAGCAGACCAAGGTACCGGCCGACCATCTCGCTGACCATGTCCGCGCGTTGCTCCAGCGGGCCGGCTAGACAATCGTCTCTGCCAACCGACCGGCGCAAGCAGAGAACACCGGATGTGCACCCGATCGAAACGGCGAGGAGGCGGGTCTGTAAGCCGAGTTCTGTGCCGGACGTGAGCCCGGTGACGGTCATTTCTCTGGACACCGGGTTGCCCCGATGCCTCAAGCAGCCTACCCGGGAATCGTAGCGGACCGGGCCGGTCCTGTTCCCATCTTGGCCTTACACCCGGCAGGGTTTGTCCGTCCGGCACGTCACCGTGCCGAACAGTGCGCTCTTACCGCACTTTTTCACCCTTACCCTGTGCCCAGCACAAGGCGGTGTGTTTTCTGTGACACTTTCCGTCCACGGGCCGTCTCCGGCCCGCAGCCTCGCTCTTAACGAGTGCCGTGCCCTGCGGTGCTCGGACTTTCCTCCCGGCAAGCCGGGCGACCGTCCGACCCGCCTCGAAACAATTCTAGGCCGGTTGCGGTCGGAGGCAAGACCGGGATGATCTTGGCGCAGGTGCTGGTATAATGTGGGGATGTTGTGCCGTGCCTGTCCTTTCGAGTGCAATGTTGACCGGACCTCAGAGCTCGGCGTATGCCGGGCGCCGGCGGAGTTCCGCGTCGCTCAGGCTCAACTCCATTTTTGGGAGGAGCCTCCGGTCTCGGGCACGCGCGGGTCCGGCACCATCTTCTTCAGCCACTGCAATCTGCGCTGCCGGTTCTGCCAGAATTTCGACATATCCCAACAAGGTTACGGCCGGCCGGTTACCGCCGAACGCCTGCTCGCGATTATGCTGGAGCTTGGGGCGCAGGGTGCACACAACATCAACCTCGTCACGCCAACCCACTACTCCGAGCAGCTTATCCCAGTCCTCACGCAGGCCCGGCAGCGGCTGAGAGTTCCGATTGTCTGGAACTCCAACGGCTACGAGAAGGTCGAGACGCTGGCACGGTTAGAAGGGCTGGTTCAGGTCTACTTACCCGACTTGAAGTACTTCTCCGACGAACTGGCGCGGACCTACTCTTCGGCTCCGGACTACTTCAAGCACGCATCGGGTGCGATTTCCGAGATGAAACGCCAAGTCGGCACCAACCGCTACGACGAAGATGGTGTCATCGAGAAGGGCCTCATCGTCCGACATCTGGTGTTGCCCGGCCATGCCGACGACAGTTGCTTGATTCTTGATTGGATTCACGACCACTTGGGGCCGCGCACACACGTCAGCCTGATGGCGCAGTACTACCCTGCCCATCGTGCCGCCGAGCTACCGAGCATGAACCGACGGCTCAGCGCGGCTGAGTACGAGTACGTGCGTCAGCATTTCGAGGACTTGGGATTCGAGCACGGGTTCACGCAGGAACTCGATTCGGCCCGGAAGGACTATACTCCTGACTTTGAGGGACGCGGGGTTTAGTTGGACCGCTGTTCTGGCTTCTTGTTGCGCCTGCGGCTGTCCCTCGCGGCTTCTTGGCCCTGTGTCGGCGGCCGGCTTTGACTTCTGCGCAGCAGCTCGTAGACTTCTGACTTTGTGTGCGGCATAATCGGAATCAGCGGTACCCGTCCAGTTGGCACTGAGCTGGTAGAGGGTCTGTTCGCGCTCCAGCACCGGGGCCAAGACTCGGCCGGTATTCTGACCGCTGATGTCACGTTCCACCTCAAGAAGGGGAACGGCACTGTCGCCAACGTCTTCAACCAGAAGAACCTAGCCCGGCTCACCGGCAATTCCGGTATTGGTCACGTTCGTTATCCGACCATCGGCCCGGGCTCGGTTGAGGACGCTCAGCCGTTCTACGTCAATCACCCGTTCGGCATCGCCCTGGTTCACAATGGCAACGTGACTAACTATGCTCGTCTCCACGAGCAGCTCACCTGCCATGACCGGCGCCAGCTCACCAGTTCTTCGGACGCCGAGCCGATTCTCAACGTTCTTGCTCAGGAATTGGAGCAAACCGACCTGTCGCGATTCGGCCCGGAGTCGGTCTTCGCCGCGCTGCGGGGGGTGTACCGGCGCGTTCAGGGCTCTTATTCAGTAGTCGCCCTGATTCACCGCCAGGGTTTGCTTGGCTTTCGGGACGGAAACGGCATCAAGCCGCTGGTACTGGGTCGGCGCGACCGGGACTACGCCTTTGCGTCGGAGAGCGTCGCCTTCGATCGGCTCGGGTTTAGGCTTGTCCGCGATGTTCGGCCCGGCGAAGCGGTTTTCATTGACGTCCGGCGTCGCTGCCACGCCTGCCAGATTGTGCCAGGCCGTCACCGTATCTGCATTTTCGAGTTTGTCTACTTCGCCCGGCCCGATTCGATCATTGACGGCATCGAGGTCTACGAGTCACGGCTGCGGCTGGGCGAAAGCCTAGCCAAACAGCTTATAACCGGAGGACTCCGGCCGGACGTCATCGTGCCGATTCCCGACACCGCTCGGGCTGCGGCCAGCCAGATTGCCCGCGTCACCGGCATCGAGCTGAGCGAGGGGCTGATAAAGAACCGTTACATTGCCCGCACTTTCATAATGCACGGCCAGGACCGCCGCACTCTGTCGGTGCGCCAGAAGCTCAATCCGGTTCGTTCTCAGGTCAGGGGTCGGAAGGTGATGCTGGTTGATGATTCAATCGTCCGCGGTACGACCTCGCGCGAGATTGTTCAGATGGTACGTGATGCTGGCGCCCGCGCCGTCTATCTGGCAATTACTGCCCCGCCGCTGCGTTTTCCCTGCGTCTACGGAATTGATATGATGACCCGAGGAGAGTTCGCGGCCAAGGGCCGGACGGTAGAGCAGGTCCGGAGACTCGTCCGCGCTGATGCGCTTGTCTACCAGACCTACGACGGCCTACTTGATGCGGTCCGGGGCGGACGCCGAGACATCGGCTTCTGCACCGCCTGCTTTGATGGCTGTTATCCGACCCAAATTGCCCGGCGCGACCTCGCCCGGATGGAAGCCGAGCGCAGAAAATGGTGCTGACCGAGAAGAGGAAAACGGCTACTCGCCCCCCCCTTACTCCTGACGCTCTCACCCTTGCCCTCTCCCGTGAAGGGCGAGCGAAAGGAGGAGGAAGTCGTCTCACCTTTGTCCCTTTCCCTCAAGGGAGAGGGAAGAGAAGTGCCCATCAAGGAAACGAAGGACTGTCCCTCGTCTCTTCCGAAAGTGAAAGCAAAGGAGGCAACTAGATGACTGTCACCCTGAGCCTTGTTCTGTTGCTGCTCAATCTCTCTCCTCCGACCAACGTGACCGCCCGCGACAACCCGAACGACGCTGGACGACGCATCATTGTCGAATGGAGCCATACTGCTGATGCGGCGTCGGTCACTGGATACTTGGTGCAGCGTCAGCTCCGCGATTCGGCGGCATTCCAGAAAGTAGCCTATGTCGGCGCCCGTACCCGCCGAGTGGTTGACGAACGTGTGCGGGATGAGTATGAGTACCGTTACCGCGTCTTGGCGATTGCCGAGTCCGACACGGCCGACTCAGAGCTGTCGCCGTACGTCCGCAGCTCGTCCCAGTGGTTCCATACCGGCCGCTTCAACGTGCTGCTGGCCGGCGCGGTCTTCGGCTTTCTGGTGGTCTTTTTCATCTCCCGTGCCCGTCGCGGTGTCCAGCTCTTCATCCGTCGAATCTCCGGACTGGATGCGGTCGAGGAAGCGCTCGGTCGGGCGACCGAGATGGGCCGGCCGATTCTCTACATCCCCGGGTTGTCAAGCATGTCGGATGTGGCGACGATTGCCGCGCTGAACATCTTGGGCGAGGTTGCCAAGAAGACCGCCAAGTTCGGTACGCCGCTCATCGTTCCCAACCGCGACCCGATTGTCTACACTGTCGCCCGGGAAGTCGTCAAGGAGTCGTACACCGCATCGGGCCGCCCGGACGCGTTCAACCCTGATTCGGTCTTCTTCGTGACCGACAACCAGTTTGCTTATGCTGCGGCTTGCGACGGCATCATGGTGCGCGAGGAGCCGGCGACCAACTTTCTCATGGGCTACTTCTGGGCCGAATCCCTGATTCTGGCCGAGACCGGAGCGTCAACCGGAGCAGTTCAGATTGCCGGCACCGACTCGGTGACACAACTCCCATTCTTCATTACCGCTTGTGATTACACCCTCATCGGCGAAGAGCTATACGCCGCCTCGGCCTATCTGTCCCGTGAGCCGCTGCTGCTGGGCGGACTGAAGGGACAGGACATCAGCAAGGCGATAATTGTTGCGGTCCTGGTGCTGGCGACAGCGCTGGCATTGGCTCGGGTTCCGGTCAGCAGTTGGTTCTAAAGGAGCTAATAATGAAGCGACGGCTACCCCTAATACTGGTACTCGTTTTCGGGATTGCCGGTATCCTCACTTACTTTTTGCCTCATCGCGTGGTTCAGGACACCGACTCGCTCTTTCGCAACAACGCCCTTCGGATTATCGCCGCATTCGGGCTCGTGCTCGGATTGAGCAGTCTTGTCCGTCATCACAGCCAGAAAATCGCCCGTCGGCGTGAACACTGGCAGTACAGTTGGATAACGCTCATCAGTCTGGCCGTCTCGGCAGTCATCGGGCTGCTCGGCGGCGGCATGGACCCGGGCGCAACCGGCCTACTGCCGACGCGCATCGGCGGCTTCTCTTTCCACATCATGACCCTGTTCCGGCACATTGTCGTGCCGATCTCGTCCACGATGTTCGCCTTGCTCGCTTTCTTCATGGCCTCAGCATGCTATCGGGCATTTCGCGCCCGCAACCTCGAGGCGACGCTACTGCTCGTGGCTGCGTTTATCGTAATGGTCGGCTCGGTACCGCTGAGCCGGGCGATACTCGACACTCTCCCCGACTTCGCTCAGTATGTACTTGATGTCCCCAACACGGCTGCCAAGCGCGGCATCCTCTTCGGCGTCGGTCTCGGTTCGGTTGCGACTTCACTTAAGATCATCCTCGGCATCGAACGCGGCTGGCTGGGAGGTGAAAAGTGACGACGTCCCCCACCTCAGCCAAGCTCAGCATCTGGGACCGGCTCCTCAGACTCGACCGACGTTGGATATACCTTCTCCTGGCAGCCTGCGTCATCGTGCCGCTGTTCGCTCGTTTCGCCATCCGTCCTCGGGCCATGCCGCCGGTTATCAGCCTGTTCAGTGTGATTGAGTCGCTGCCCGAAGAACGGGCAGTAGTCATCTCGGCCGACTACTCGCCCGATACTCAGGCCGAGCTGCACCCGATGACCATCGCGCTCCTCCGTCATGCTTTTGCCCGACGGGCCAAAGTCGCCGTGATGTCGCTCGACATTCAGGGCCTCGGCTTGGCCGACGCGGCAGTCCGGCAGGTAGCCGACGAGTTCAATGCCCGTGCTCGGACGCCGGACGAAAGCCTCAGGTACGGGACGGACTATGTGCTTTGGAGTTTCCAGACCCCGCCGCTGCTGGTCATCACCGGCATGGGCGAGGACATTCTCCGGGTCTTTCCCACCGATGCCTACGGCAATCGCACCGATTCCCTGCCCATCAGCGATGGGTTGAGGTCGTACAGCAACATCGAAATTGTCATCTCCATTGCCGGCAGCAGCATCCCGCTTTCTTGGGTAACCTATGGCCAGACCGTATTCGGCGTCAAAGTCGGCACGGGTATCACCGCGGTGTCAGCGGCCGACTTCTACCCCTACTATTCGAAGACGCGTCAGTTCTCCGGCATCCTGGCCGGCATGAAGGGCGCGGCCGAGTACGAAGAACTGGTGCGGACGCGCTACCCGGAGGTTGACGTAGGTGCGGTCCGTCATCAAGCAAGCGAGAGTATGGCGTCGCAGACCGCAGCTCATCTGGGCATCATGCTGCTGATTGTCATCGGCAACGTTGCCTTCTTTGCCAGCCGTAAGAGGAGGGTCTCATGAGCACTGACATCTGGGTCTGGGTAGCAGCGATACTGACCTTTGCGGTCTTCTCGTTTCTCTATCGCGAGAACCCGTTCTACCGAGCAGCCGAGTATTTGGTTGTCGGCGTTGCCAACGGTTACGCTATCTCCTTCTACTGGCACATGATCCTCAAGCCCAGTCTTGTGGACCTGATTGTCCGCGGTCAGCTCAACACCGAGCTCGTCATCTCTGTCGTCGGGGCCCTCATCGGCATCCTCTACTTCACGCGCTTCACCCCGAAGATTTCGTGGCTCGTGCGGATACCGATTGCCATCACCCTCGGCTACTACAGCGGCTATTCCATCCCGCGCGGAATCGACGCCGGGTTGCTCAAGCAGATTGGCGGCACGATTGTCTCGCCCGCAGACTTTGCCCAGTTCCCGAGCCAAATGGCTGCAGCCTGGCAGCAGTTGCTGGCCCTGCGGCCGGACCAGTCGTTGCTCAGCGTTCTGAACGCCATCGGTCAGCCGACGATTCTTGTCGGAGCCATCTGCACGGTCGCCTACTTCTTCTTCTCGACCGAGCGCAAGGGTATGCTTCGTCCGATGTCGTTCATCGGCATCATCTTCATCATGCTCGGGTTTGGGGCGTCGTTCGGCTACACGGTTATGGCCCGCATCTCTCTGTTCATCGGCCGGCTTCAGTTCCTGCTCGGCGACTGGCTTGGACTGGTCCGCTAGCCGAGTGACTGCGTTTCGGAGCGGGCTGCCACTGGGCAGCCCGCTCTTTGCTTTGGCCATCGTGCTCGACGGGTTTCGCTCGGGGTGCATTTGCCCGGCGGTCGGTCAGCATTGTTGACTGGCAGCGCTCTGCCGGTAGAATGACGCCGTGCCGGAGCACTCGCACAGAAAGAACGACCGGCAGGCAGACCGATTCAAACCGGTCTATGTCCTGCTGGGCGATGACGGACGTGCCGCCGACGAATTCATTCAGGAATTGAAGAAGAAACTGGTCGCCCCCGGCTTCGAGGCGTTTGACCTTGAGGAGTTTCACGCCGAGGATGTCCCAGTACAGCAGGCGTTGCAGCATCTGCGTCAGCCGCCGGTCGGCTCGGCCCGCAGGCTTGTGGTCATCCGCGCGGCCGAGGTTCTCTCGAAATCAGCATTCGACGAGTTGTGTCACGGCTTGGCGCGGCTGCCGGCTGAAGGAAGTACCGCGGTCCTTACTTGTAGATGGAGCCGGAACGTCGCCGACGTCATCGCCGGCGCCGGTTTGGGTCGGTTCGTCGTCAGTCTGAGGCCGCCCCAAGGTCAGGAGTTGGTCGCGCGAATCAGGAATTGGGCTACCGGAATGGGTTTTGCGCTCGAGCCGGATGCGGTTGAACTGCTGGTTGAGCTTGCCGGCGACGACACGACGTTGCTCTGGGGTGAGTTGGAAAAGCTGGCGACCGCAGTCGAGCCCGGCGCGCGGGTGGACGCAGCACTCGTGCGGCAATTGGCCGGCCGGTCGCGCGACTTTGAGCTGAATGAGTACGTCTTTAGTCTGGCAGAAGGCAACCTGCCCCGGGCACTTGAAGTGCTGGCCCGGCTGGCGGCCTGGGGTGAGCAACCGCAGCAGATTGTCGGCTGGCTGGTCACCAGCCTGCTCAAACGAGCCGAGGACCTGACGCACCGGCCGGAAGGCCGACAGGCAGCGTTGGCGTATCTGCGGCGCACGATGCACCAGCTTTACGATGTCAACCGGGCTTTTCTGTCCGGTCATCCTGAGCCGTTCGTGTTGCTCGAGATGTTCACGGTCTGTGCTTGCTGTACCGGCCACGGTCGGGCGTGCCGGTTGGACGGACGCGAGCCGGCGCCCGCGTTCTGCATGCGCGGACGGTACTGGCGGCCGGGAGGCCGAAGAGGAATCGCGGCCCCAACGCTTGCGCAATAGAGACGGATGATGGAGGACTGAGGAGTGAACACGGACAAGAAAGAAGCACGTTTCAGCTACCCAGTACGAGAAGTGGAGGAACGCTGGCAGCGGTACTGGCAGGAGCACGGTACGTTCAGAACCAACCCTTGCCCGAAGCGGAAATACTACGTGCTTGAGATGTTTATCTATCCGTCCGGCGACATGCACATGGGGCATGCCCGGAACTACACCATCGGCGACGTCATTAGCCGCTTCCGGAAGATGCAGGGCTATGACGTTCTGCATCCGTTCGGCTGGGATGCGTTCGGTCTGCCGGCCGAGAACGCCGCAATCGCCCATGGGAATCATCCGCGCGACTGGACCTTCGCCTCAATCGAGTTGTGCAAGCGCAATCTCAACCTGATGGGCATCGGCTATGACTGGGACCGGGAGGTGACGACCTGTCTGCCCGAGTACTACCGTTGGGACCAGTGGCTGTTCCTTCAGTTCTACAAGCGCGGTTTGGCCTATCGCGCTTCGGCGCTGCTCAACTGGTGCCCGAGCTGCCAGACCGTGCTTGCCAACGAACAGGTCGTTGACGGCCGCTGTTACCGGAGCTCCTGCCATGCCGTCATTGAGAAGCGGAAGATGACCCAGTGGTTCTTTCGCATCACCGCCTACGCCGAGGAATTGCTGGCCGACATTGACAAGCTCGACGGCTGGCCGGAAAGCGTCCGTGTTATGCAGCGCAACTGGATTGGCCGGTCTGAGGGGATTGAGGTTGATTTTACGCTTGAGGGCGACGGCCGGAAGCTGCCGGTCTTTACAACCCGACCCGATACCCTGTGGGGAGTGACGTTCATGGCGTTGGCTCCGGACGCTCCGCTGGCTGAGGAGCTCTTGGCCGGCTCAGACCGTGAGGCCGAGGGCCGGGAGTTCATTCGCCGGGCGCTGTTGAAGTCCGAGGTCGACCGCACGGCCGAAGGGCTTGAGAAAGAAGGGTTTTTCACCGGCCGTTATGCGGTCAACCCGGTGAATGGCGAGCGCGTGCCAATCTATCTTGCCGATTTTGTTTTGGCCTCATACGGCACCGGCATGGTGATGGCCGTTCCCGGTCACGATCAGCGTGACTTCGAGTTTGCCCGGAAGTACTCAATCCCAATCCGGGCTGTCATTCAACCGGTTGACGGGTCGCGCCTCGAACCGGCGACGATGTCCGAGGCCTGGACCGGTGACGGCGTGATGACCGATTCCGGTCCGTTCAACGGTACGGTAGCCGGTAAGGGCGCGGCCGGGGTCGTCGGCATTGGCCGAGTGATGGACTGGCTGGAGCAGCAGGGGCTGGGACGCCGGACAGTCAATTATCGGCTGAAGGACTGGCTGATTTCTCGTCAGCGGTACTGGGGGACGCCGATTCCGATGGTGCATTGTGATAAGTGTGGCATCGTGCCCGTACCCGAAGAAGACCTGCCCGTGCTTTTGCCGCCCGATGTCAAGGATTTCAAACCCAAAGGGACGTCAGTGCTTGCGTCAGTGCCGGAGTTTTACCAGACCGTCTGTCCGCAGTGCGGCGGACCCGCACACCGCGATCCGGACACGATGGACACCTTCGTCAACTCGTCTTGGTACATGGTCCGGTATGCTGACCCGCACAATGACCGGTTGCCGTTTTCCCGGGAAGCGGCCGACAGTTGGTTGCCGATTGATGAGTACATCGGCGGCATCGAGCATGCCACCGGCCATCTGATTTTCTTCCGGTTCTTCACTAAGGTCATGGCCGACATGGGTCTGCTTTCCTGCCGTGAGCCCTGCCGGGTGCTTCATACTCAGGGGATGGTGACCCACAACGGCGTGACCATGTCGAGTTCTAAGAATGTCGGAGTCTGGGTCGGGCCGTTCACCGCCGAATACGGCGCCGACGCCGCGCGCCTAGCGGTCCTTTTTGCCGCTCCGCCCGACAAGAATATGGATTGGACCGACGACCTCGTACGGGGTGTTACGCGGTTCCTTTCCCGAGTTTGGCGTCTCTTCCAGGATCACGGCGACAAGGTTCGGTCCGAACCACCCGACACCGACCACCTCTCCGGGGACGAGCGCCATCTCTACATCAGGCTGAATCAGACCATCCGGCAAGTCATCGCCGACATTGAGTCGTTTCAATACAACACCGCGATTGCCGCCCAGATGGAGCTGCTCAACGACTTGGTTGGGTTCAGGCATCCGTCCGCGCCGGTGTTTGGCTTTGCCCTGAATCGGTTCCTGTACCTACTTGCTCCGTTCGCTCCGCACATCGCCGAAGAACTCTACCATCGCCAGCGCCCTGACGCCGGCAGCATCTTTGAGGAGGCTTTCCCTCAACCCGACCCGGACTTCCTTGTCTTTGACCGAATCGTGATTCCGGTTCAGGTAGATGGCCGGCTGCGTGACCGCATTACCGTTTCACGCAACACATCCGAGTCTGAAGTCAAACAGCGGGCACTGGCCGCGCCGGGCGTGATCGCGCACCTTGCCGGCCGAACGGTCGTCAAGGTTATCTACGTCAAGGACCGGATGGTTTCGCTTGTCACCGCAGGGAGGTAGTATGAAAGCCATTTTCTGGCTGCTGATGCTGGGCATTACCGGCCTGCTCGGATACCTGCTCCACTCGTTCATCGAGCACCGCAAGACCCAGGTTGAGTTCTACCGCTACGACGTCAGCGCAGAAGTTATCGCCGGCTACGCGGCCAAGGCCGACTCGCTCCGGACCAGGGCCGACTCGCTGCGGCGCCGACTCGAGCTGTCGGGCCTGCTCGGCCGGCGTGCGGTCCAGGCGCACCTGACCCTGCTTGAGGACGAGATCGTCGCCCTTGAGCGAACGGTCGAGAAATGGATGAAATCAAAGCGCAGCCGCTCCGATTTTGACGTCGAACGACAGGTCATCCTGCTCTACGGCGAGGCCTCGGCCGCGGCCCAGGCGCTCGCTGCCGACACGCTCCTCGAGCGCGAACCATGAGGAGAACAAAATGAAGGCGCTCACTTGGGTTCTCGGAATCATCGCCCTTGCCCTGCTGGCCTATGTGGTCTACAACCTAGTGGCACCGGGCTATCGGCGTGCCGACTCGGTCGCGGCGGTCGAAGTCAGTGCCGACTCAATTCAGGCCTACATCGAACGGGCCCAGGAACTTGAGGCACGGGCCGATTCGCTCCGGGCGCGGCTGGCCGAACTGCGTCTTGTCGAACGGCCGGCAGTGCAATTGCGCATCACGACACTCGAACGCGAACTGGCCAGCCTGCGCCAGGCGATTGATGAATGGCGGATGGCGCGGACCGGTATCGGCGGGCCGGCCGCATTCCGCCAGTGCATCCTGCTTTACGGAAAAGCCTCGGGCGTTTGCGACGCCTTGGCGCTCGACACGCTCCGCTAGCCGCAACCTCTCGGTGCTCGAGCGCGTTCTCGTCCTCGACTTCGGGTCCCAGTACAATCAGCTTATCGCCCGGCGCGTCCGGGAACTGAAAGTCTTCAGTGAAATTGTCCCGCATGACATCACCGCCGAGGAAGTCCTCAGCCGCAATGCCCGGGCACTCGTCCTTTCAGGCGGACCGGCCAGCGTCCTCCTCTCCCGGCCGCCCCTGCCCGACCCGGCAATCTTCAACCTCGGCATCCCGGTACTCGGCATATGCTACGGCATGCAGGCAATGGTTCGGATGCTCGGCGGCCGGGTCAGTGCCGGGCACCGGCGCGAGTACGGCTTTGCCGAACTGCGTCAGACCGGTTCGGGAAGACTGCTTGCGGGCCTGCCCGAGCGAACTCAAGTCTGGATGAGCCACGGTGATACGGTCACGCGGCTCCCGCGCGGATTCCGGCGGATCGCCCGCACGAGGGATGTTGCCTGCGCCGTGTGCGCCGACGAAGAGCGGCGACTCTACGGCGTCCAGTTCCACCCTGAAGTCGCGCACACTCCCCTCGGCGTCAGGGTCCTTGCCAACTTCGTCCTTGATATTGCCTGCGCCCAACCAACTTGGACCATGAGTTCGTTTATCCGCGAACAAATCCGGGCAATAAGGTCTCGTGTCCTTGGGCCGGATTCCGAGGTCCGTGGTCGAGCGTCGAATATCCTCTGCGCGGTCTCCGGCGGGGTTGATTCCTCGGTTCTCGCCGCCCTCCTTGCTCGTGCTGTCGGCAGACGACTCGTGGCGGTGTTTGTGGACAACGGCCTGCTGCGCCACGGCGAGGTTGAAGAGGTTCGGGCCGCGCTGGGCAAACGGATGACGCTCCATGTAGTCAATGCCCGGGCTCGGTTTTATCGCGCCCTCGCCGGTGTCACTAACCCGGAACGAAAGCGCAAACTTATCGGCCGCGAGTTCATTCGGGTCTTCGAACAGGAAGCGCGACGCCACGGCTCGGTACGGTTCCTTGCCCAGGGCACGCTTTACCCGGACCTGATCGAATCGCGCTCGGCCTTTGGCGGCCCATCGGCAACCATCAAGACGCACCACAATGTCGGTGGACTTCCCCGCCGGATGAAACTCGAGTTGATCGAGCCGCTGCGTGAGCTCTTCAAAGATGAAGTCCGCGAGCTCGGCCGCGCCCTCGGTCTCCCCAAGGCTCTCATCCGCCGCCACCCATTCCCGGGACCGGGTCTTGCGGTTCGTATCGTCGGAGCGGTTACACCAGAACGCGTCCGCTTACTTCAAACCGCGGACCATATCTTTGTTTCAGAACTTCGCCGGGCCGGACTTTATGACAAGGTATGGCAGGCGCTGGCCGTCTTGCTGCCGGTAAGGTCGGTTGGGGTGATGGGCGACGAACGGACATACGAAAACGTCGTCGCCCTCCGGGCGGTTACTTCACTTGATGCCATGACGGCCGATTGGGCGCGGCTGCCCGAAGATTTCCTCGCCCGCGTGTCCGGTCGCATTGTTAACGAGACACGCGGCATCAACCGCGTCGTCTACGACATCACCTCCAAACCTCCGGCAACAATTGAGTGGGAGTAGATAACCCGGGACCGTCCCTCCTCAGTTCCGAGATTGACCGCCGCTAGCCCTTCACCCTCACCCTTGCCCTCTTCCGTCAAAGGAGAGGGGAGATTTGGTCGGGCTTCTGTCAAGGGAAAGGGAAACGAGGAGGAAGTCGTCCCACCCTATCCACGCAGTTCATGGGCCAATGTCAGGTTGGCCCTGTCCGACTTCATAAGACACCAGCCGCATCTCGGTCTGGGTCTGTAGGTCGCGTAAACCGACGAACCGCTTTGGCTCAGCCAACTCCACCCAGAACCGCACCTCCCGGCCCGGTGACGAGACCGCCACCTCTCGGCAGAGAATCCCTCCCAGTCGGGTTTCGACCAGCTTTGTCCCCAGCACTTGTACTTTGACCGGCAAGACCCGGAAGTCCACCGGCACGACTAGATTGGTCCGGAACGATGTCCCCGGAGTCAGCGGCACCGCCCGCAACACGTTACTGAGCACATCCTGACTGTAGCAGTTTCGGGGAAGACGCAGTCTCTCCTCCTGCACTCCGTCAACCGTCGTCTTGGTAATCGTCACCCGGCCCGGCTCAAATCGCGCTGCAATCTCCATTTCAGCGATTCCCGTTTCGATATTCCGGTAAGAACGCAACGGGGTCAGGCTGTCGCGCCGCAGCACGACAGTCAGCGAATCGTAGAAGTACTCGCCACCCTCAGCCGGTGCCGCATTACTGGTGACCATGACCGTCGGCACTGGCTTGCCGGGAGCGGTGACCGCAGGGAGCTCCTCGCTGAACATTAGGCTGATTCTCACCCGATAGATGACCGAATCGTTCCGTACTATCTCGTAACTGGCGCTCTCACCGTCGCGCCATGACGGTGGTGCTAGCTCCGGTGTTCGTTCGTCGGTCGCGCAACCGGCGATTGCCGCAAACAGTGCGGCAAGGATTGGCATCCGGAGCCTAATACTCCAAAGTCCATCGTACTTCAAGCTTCCTCCTTCTTACTTCGCCGCTCCTCGTCCGGCCGTTTTCCCGACCAAGTCTCCCTTCTCGCTCGAGGGAGAGGGCAAAGGTGAGGGTGATTCGCCGCGGACGCTCCGCTCCAGATACAGCAGCAGTCTTTCCATGTCGGCAGGTAGGGGAGAGGAGAATTCCATGTAGTCGCCGGTTCGGGGGTGATTGAACCCAAGGCGGCAGGCGTGAAGGGCCTGGCGCTTCATCACTGTCAAGATGTGGCGAAACAGTGCGGCGTGGTCGTGCCGTGTCAGCACGCCCGGGTTTCGTCCGCCGTATTCCGGGTCGCCGACTACCGGATGGCCGATGTGTTCCATATGGACGCGAATCTGGTGAGTCCGACCGGTCTTCAGTCTCAGGCGGAGCAGCGTGCAGACGCCGTAGCGCCGGAATACTTCGTAGTTGGTCAAGGCGTCACGGGCAGCAAAAGGAGTCACCGCCATTCGCGTCCGGTCAATCGTGTGCCGTCCAATCGGCGCTTCCACGGTTCCTTCGTCGAGTTCGAAGTCGCCCCAACAGAACGCGGCGTACTCGCGCACTACGCTGCGGAGCTCAATCTGACGTCCGAGCTCGCGCAGTGCGTCGTCGGTCTTCGCGAACATCAGCAACCCGGTCGTGTCTTTATCGAGCCGGTGGACAACGCCGGGCCGGGCAAGTGAATCCCGACGGAGCGGCAGACTGCGGCAGTGGTATAGCAGCCCGTTTACCAGAGTGTGATGCCGGTTGCCTCGTGCTGGATGGACGACCACCCCGGCGGGCTTGTCCAGCACCAACACCTCAGCATCCTCGTAGACAATCGCCAGTTCCATCGGTTCGGGTTCGAGAGTCAACTCCGGCTCGGGCTCGAACTCGGCGGTCACCACGTCGCCCGGCTTCACCCGGTAGCTCGGCTTTACCCGGTTCGAGTTGACCAACACCTTGCCTTGGTCCACCAGTTCAGCCGCCTTAGTCCGGGACAGGCCCAAACCGGAAAGCACCAGATACTGGTCGAGTCGCTTGCCCCAGAGCCGTTCTGAAGCCGTCCGTTCAAACCGCTTGACGCTCATCGCTTCAGGTTCGCAAGTGCCTGGCGCTGTACCGGAAACAGACCTTGGATTCCTCGGCTTGCGCACTCAAGCAGCTCCTCAAACTCGGTCCGGCTGAGCGGTACCCGCTCCGCGGTACACTGCACCTCGACAATCCGGCCACTCTCGGTCATCACCACGTTCATGTCGGTGTCGGCTCGGGCATCTTCCTCGTAGCACAAGTCAACCAGCATCTCGCCGGCGACAATGCCGCAGCTCATTCCTGCTACCGGCTCGATGACCGGGTCGCGTTCAATTGCTCCTTGCGCCAACAGGGTGGCCACTGCCTGCCGCAAGGCACAGAATCCGCCGGTCAATGCCAGGGTTCTCGTCCCGCCGTCGGCGTCAATCACGTCGCAGTCAATGACTATCTGGGACTCGCCCAGTGCCGATAGGTCACAGACCGCGCGCAGACTCCGCCCCAAGAACCGCTTAATCTCCTGGGTACGTCCCCGCAAACCGGTTGTCTCGCGCGGGGTTCGTTCATGGGTCGAGCGGGGCAAGAGGCCGTACTCCGCGGTTACCCAGCCTTGGCCGCTGCCGACCAGAAACCGGGGAACATGCCGCTCGAACGAAGCGGCACATAGCACTCTAGTTCCGCCTGCGGTCGCCAGACAGGACCCTTCGGCATGGCTCAGGAAGCCACATTCGAGCACGACCGGTCTGGGTTCATCTGCCCTTCTTCCGTCCGTCCTCATGCTTCACTCCTCAGTCTACCGTCCTCGGTCTCTTCTTCGCTCAAGCTGACGCGGACTACATCCTCAATCGGAGCGCCCAGGAACCGACTCCCGACCGTCTCAAACCCCGGGCTTAGGTCGGTCAGATATACCTTCAGCCTTCGACCTTCGCTGTTCGTGCTTCGCGTCTCACGCCGTTCTTGTCCCACCACGGCCGCGACCGCCGCCGCAGTCGCCGCAGCCGAATCCACCACCTTGACCCTTTCGCCGACCACGCGGGCAATCACCGGCTCAAGCAACGGGAAATGGGTGCAGCCGAGCAGCAGTGCGTCAATCCCTTCCTCGACCAAGTCGGCAAGATACCGCCGACAGACCGCCTCGGTCACCGGGCCGTCAACCCATCCCTCTTCAGCCAATGCCACCAGCAGCGGCGTTGCTCTTGCCACCACCTCGACTTTCGGCTCAATCTTCTTGAGCGCTCTTTGATACGCCCCGGCGCGAATCGTCGCGTCGGTGCCAATTACGCCGACCCGGCCGCGCCGCGTCGCCGTCACTAGGGCCCGTGCTCCCGGCTCGACAACTCCGATGACCGGAACACTCAGCCGACGCTCCAACTCCGGCAGTGCCACAGACGAGGCTGAGTGACAAGCGACGACAACAGCCCGCGCCGCCCGTCGGGTGAGGAAGCTCGCGTCCTCAAGGGCGAACCGGGTAATCGTCTCTGCCGACTTCGTTCCGTAGGGGAAGCGAGCGACATCGCCCAAGTAGACAAGATCTTCTTGCGGCAGCAGCCGGCGCAGCTCGCGAACCACGGTCAGACCGCCAATCCCGGAATCGAAAATCCCCACCGGCCCAATTCTCGTGTTACCAGTTGCGCTCATCGTTTCCCTTGGTGACCGCCTTTGGCTTTCGGTCCCTCGTCCTGGGTCTTCTGCCCTTGGTTTCGTACATCCTCGGGCTGGTACTTACGGCCAAAGGCGATGATACCACGGCAGATGCCCTCAGCCAGCCGCTCTCGGTGCGCCTCGGTGCGAAGCAGTTTGTCCTCGCTTCGATTGCTCAAAAACCCGCACTCAACCAGCACCGCCGGCATGAATGTGTTCCTTAGGACGTAGAAACCGGCCTGGCGTACCCCGCGGTCGAATGCGCGCGCGTGCGGCACGGTTGCTTCTTGTATCCGAGCCGCCAGCTCGCTCGATTCCCAGAGAAACTCGTTCTGCGCCAGGTCGGCCAGTATCATACCGACGTCGTCGGTTGGCCCAGTCTCTCCGGGCAGTTCGAACGCAGCATTCTCGCGGGCTGCCACGGCCCGCTCCCAGTCGGTCTTCGCCTCGGAAAGGAAATAGGTCTCGAAACCGCAGGCACTCCGATTGGGCGACGCATTGGCGTGGATGCTCACGAACACGCTGCCGCCCGATTCATTCTTGCCGCCGCCGCTTCTCTCGACTCCGTTCCCGAGTCGGGTGCGGTCGGCGAGACTGACAAACGTATCCGAACTCCGGGTCAGCACCACTTCGAATCCGGCCCGCTCCAGCTTCTTTTTCAGCCGTCGGGTGATGTCGAGCACAATCTGCTTCTCCAATGTCCCCCGCGCGCTCACCGCACCAGGGTCCTTGCCGCCGTGCCCGGGGTCAAGGATAACGCGTCTTATCGTTCGGAACGGCCGCGGCCATGCCTCGAACGCGAACCCGGCAACTCGCTTGGCCGTTCCTGTTTCGTGCTTCGTTCCCGTTCGCGTGCCTTCTCCCAACGGCCGTTCCCGCACGCGTGCCGGTCGGTCAAAGACAAACGTTACCACGGTCGAGCTACCAGTGTCAATGACAACCCGTCGGACCAAGCCGCCGGTCTGCTTTGGGACCTCGGCCAGTTGCTGTTCCAGCCCGGAATCGGTGTGCGCCGCCAGGCTCACTCGATACTCAAGGCTCGACGTCTGCTCATGTTGGACGGTCGCCATCTCGTCCGACCCTTCGGACTCGAACAGGACTTCAACAAAGACCGTCTCGGCCCGACACCATCCCCGCGCCGACCGAACCGACAGTCGGCGGTCAGCACCGCTCAGCAGACCGAGTGCCGACACCGGAACCAGCAGCCGCCCGCCGAGCTCAAGACAGGGCTCAGGCAACCGTACCCGGGCACCGGCAATGTGCGCCGAGAGCGAGTCGGGCCGCAAAACCCATTCCCGCGTCGTCTTGTCCGGCCCGGGCACAACGGCAATGAAACTCCGGTCAACACACCACCACTTGCCGCCTATTGCCCGGACCACGTCGGCAAAGGCGACATATTCGGTCGTGCCCAAACGCTGGCCGATAAGCTCGGTTCCGGCAAATCGGACAACCGGCACGCTCCATTTGGTTCCGGCACCGGTTGCGCGCGAGCCGCTCTCGGGCCTGGCCCAGGCTGACGAGCAGTAAGACAGCCAGCACACAACCAACGCAACTCGGCGGACGTCAATCATCCCTGGGTTTTCCTTCATGTCTGCCGGTTTGGCTCTTGGCATTTGACTCTTGGCCATTGACTTCGCGCCAGAGGCGCGGTGGGGACAGTCTCTTGTTTGCTGTCGGCATGTTGTCGGCTTTGGAATCGGGTTGCGGCTGGCCGCATGGACATACAAGAAATATTGACGGCCGACGAATGAGACCGGTTGCCGCTCAACAAGACCTGCACCGGTGTCAGTCCTCAAACAGTGCCCGGGCAAAGGTCGCCGGGTCGAATGGCTGCAGGTCGTCAATCGTCTCGCCCGTGCCGACAAAGCGAATCGGTACGCCCAGCTCCATGACAATCGGCACGAGCACGCCGCCCTTGGCCGTGCCGTCGAGCTTGGTGACAACCAGACCGGTCAGTCGTAACCGCTCATTGAAGGCCTGCGCCTGACGCAGACCGTTCTGCCCGACCGTCGCGTCAACGACGAGCCAGACATCATCCGGCGCACCCGGTTTCACCTTGCCGCAGACCCGCTGAATCTTGACGACCTCATCCATCAGGTCCCGGCGGGTGTGGAGCCGGCCCGCGGTATCTACCAGCACGATGTCGAGCTTCCGGCTGAGCGCCTTCTGGATGGTGTCGAAAGCGACGGCCGCAGCGTCTTGGCCCTGGGCCGAGGCGACGATTTCGACCGATGCCCGGTCGGCCCAGATGGCAAGCTGTCGGGCCGCGGCGTCGCGATAGGTGTCGGCCGCGGCCACGACCACGCGCCGGTTATCGCGGACGAAGTACCGGCAGAGCTTGCCGACGGTGGTGGTCTTGCCCGAGCCGTTGACGCCGACGAGCATGATGACGAGCGGTGGGGTTGGGGACGAGGAGCCAATTGCGGAGTCGGAGGACTGAGGTCGGTCAAGGGCCGGCGGAGTGAGCAGGCGGGTGATTTCCGACTCAAGAGCGGCACGACGGTCAGCGGCGCGAGCGACCCGTTCCAGCAGCAAGCCGGTGGCCTTGACGCCGATGTCGGTCGAAAGGAGCAGCTCCTCTAGCTCCGACTGGTCAACCGTAACGAGCAGTCGTCGGAACGCCTGCCGGGTCTTGGCCAGCCCGGCCTTCAGCCGGTCAAAAAGAGTGCTCGCCACCGGGTCAGCAGGGCAGGGTTGAAGCTCGGAGGTCCAAAGTTCTTAGTCCTTGGTCGAAAGTCCAGTGTCAAGCCGGCGCGGGCTCAGGCTCGGGTCTGCGGTAGCCAGCAAGCTTGACTGATATCAGCTTCGAGATGCCCGGCTCCTCGGCTGTGACTCCGAAGACGACATCGGCCCGCTCGACCGTCAGTCGGTTATGGGTGATAATGACGACCTGCGTCGTCGCGGCGATGCGGCGCAGA
>FWPV01001794.1_pt1 | contig 56293 bp, 38 predicted proteins | sample 2228371 | NCBI WGS metagenome assembly FWPV01 (sample SAMEA103939776, study PRJEB20133) | metagenome
GAGTCGCCGCCGCCCGTGCGCACCATCGTCGGCTCGCTGAGCGACCTGGACAAGGCGCTGGCGGCGCTGGGTCTCGCGGGAAAGGAGGGCCAGCCATGAGCCAGGAAAGACCATCCTACAACGAGCTGCAGCGGCGGCTCGAACAGGCGGAGGCGGCGCTTGCCGCCCTGCGCCGCGGCGAGGTGGACCTGGTGCTGGGCAGGACCGGTCCCCTGGTGGTGCGGGTCAAATCGCTGGTCGAGGAAAACGAACGGCTGGCGTGGGAATGGCAGGCCACCTTCGGCGCCGTGCGGAGCGCCATTTTCCTGAGCGACGAAACCTACACCATCGTCCGCTGCAATCAGGCCGCCACGGAACTGTTCGGCCGGCCCATCGAGCAAATGCTCGGCGCAAAGTGTTACCGGATTGTGCATGGGCAAGATTCCCCGTACGAAGCCTGCCCCTTTCAAAGCGTTTGCCGGGAGAAAGAGCGCCGGACGATGGTCTTCGAGCAGGACGGCCGCTGGCTCGAAGTGAGCGTGGACCCCGTGCTGGACGCGGCCGGGAACATTGCCGGTACGGTGCATGTCGTCAACGACATCACCGAGCGCAAGTGGGCGGAGGAGCAACTGCGGGAGAGCGAGGAGCGCTACCGCCGCATTTCCGACCTCATCTCCGATTACGCTTATTCCTTTCGCGTGGAGGAAGGGAATACCCTGGTGCGCGAATGGGTGACCGAATCATTTACCCGCATCACCGGTTACACGCCGGAGGAGGTGGACGAACGCGGCGGCTGGACATCGCTCATCCACCCCGATGACATGCCCGTTGCTCTGGCGCGCGCCAGACGATTGTTCAGCGGCGAAAATGATGTGAGCGAATTTCGCATTATTCGGAAAGACGGCGAAATCCGCTGGCTGCGCGACCACGGTCAACCGGTTTGGGATGAAACGCAGGGGCGCGTGGTGCGCATCTACGGCGCGGCGGAGGACATCACCGAGCGCAAGCAAGCCGAGGCAGCCCTGCGCGCCAGCGAGGAGACCTACCGCAACCTGTTCCAAAACGCCCAGGTCGGCCTGTTCCGCACCCGCATCGCAGACGGCAAGATTCTGGAAAGCAACGAGCAACTGGCCCGCATGTTCGGCTACGACAGCCGCGAAGCGTTCATCGCCGAGTATGTGACCTCACAACACTATGTGGACCCCGGCACACGCGAACGCATGCTGGAGCAAATCCGGCGCGACGGCTACGTTCAGAACTTCGAGGCCCGCTTCTACCGCAAAGACCGCTCGATTTTTTGGGCGCGCTATTCGGCCCGCATTTACCCCGAGCAGGGCTGGATCGAGGGCGTGGCCGAAGACATCACCGAACGAAAAGCGACCGAGGAAGCTTTAAAGAAAGCGCTGAAGGAGCTGGAAGTCTCGCGTGCCGCCGCCCTGAATATGATGGAAGACGCCGTTGAAGCCAAACGAACGATTGAAAGGGTCAACCAGGAGCTGCAGAAAGAAATCGAGCGTCGCAAAAAGGCCGAGGATGAACTGCGCTCCCTCAACGCCAGGCTCGAGCAGCTTGTGGCCGAGCGAACCGCCCGTCTGGAGAGCGCCAACCGAGAGCTCGAAGCTTTTTCGTACTCGATTTCTCACGACCTTCGCGCTCCGCTCAGGCATTTGAGCGGATTTACCGAGCTGCTCCGGCAGAAGGCTTCCGCCTCTTTCCTGGATGAACAGACCGCTCATTACCTCAAAGCCATATCGGATTCCGCCGCCAAGATGAACCGCTTGGTCGACGACCTGCTCGCCTTCTCCCGCATGGCGCGATCCGAAATGTCACAGGGAAAGGTCAATTTCAAACGGTTGGTCAAAGAAGCGATCGACCTATTGGAACCGTCGATCGGGGGAAGAGAAATCGTATGGAAAATAGCGCCGCTTCCCGAAGTCACCGGTGACGCCGCCATGCTTCGTCAGGTGATGGTCAACCTGATCGGCAACGCCGTCAAATTCACCGCCAAAAAGCCGAAAGCCGTGATCGAAATCGGTTGCAACGCCGACAAAGAGGATGAGTATGTCTTTTTCGTTCGCGACAACGGCGTCGGCTTTAACATGGAGTTTGCGGACAAGCTCTTCAAGCTGTTCCAGCGCCTTCATCGGCAGGAAGATTTCGAAGGGACGGGCGCAGGACTGGCGATCGTTCACCGCATTATTCAACGCCACGGCGGCAGGACCTGGGCGGAAGGGGCCGTTGACAATGGTGCGACGTTTTACTTTTCGTTGCCCAAAAAATAAAAAGCCGTTGGTGCCCCTTCACACAACCGTCCGGAGCACTGAACCCTACAAAGCGGATGCAAGGGCGTAAGGGCTTTGCGAACCTGTAAACCGCCCTTTTAGGCCGAGGCGGATGAAGAAGAGGCTCACCCGGCTTAAGCTTTCGAGCCATTCGGGCATCAACGTGTTCTGCGACCGATGGGCGCCGCCCGATCGATAAAAAAAACCTCCTCCGAAAGCTGCACGGAGGAGGTTGTCAGGGAAGGAAAAAAGGAGACTATTTCTTCAGTATGGTTTTCAGCACTTTTTCCTTGTCCAGCTTTTTAGTGCAGAAGAACCAGTCGTAGCATTTCACGTCCGGGTCTTTGCCTTCCATGCGGTCTTTGGCGACGCCGCAGGAGCCGGCAGGCGGCACGATGACCTCATCGCCCGGGCGCCAATCGGCCGGAGTGGCGACGCCGAACGCATCGGCGGTCTGCAGCGCGATCAACACGCGATAGAGCTCGTCGAAATTGCGGCCGAGACTGAGCGGATAGTAGATGATGGCGCGGATGATGCCCTTGGGGTCGATAAAGAAGACGGCGCGTACCGCCTTGGTCGAGCTTTCACCCGGCTGAATCATGCCGTACTTTTTCGAAACTTCCATGGTAATGTCTTCGATCAGCGGAAACTTGACCTCGACGTTCTTCATGCCCTTGTACTCGATCTTTTCCTTGATCGTGCGCAGCCAAGCGATGTGGCTGTAGAGACCGTCTACCGACAGGCCGACCAGCTTGCAGTTGGCTTCTTCAAACTGCTTTTCCATGCTCGCAAAGGTCATAAACTCGGAGGTGCACACCGGCGTAAAATCGGCCGGGTGGCTGAACAGAATGACCCAACTGCCCTTGTACTGCTCCGGAAAATTGATCTCGCCCTGCGTGGTGACGGCCTTGAACGCCGGCGCTTTGTCGCCGATGCGCGGCATCGAAACGGGAACGTTTTGTACTTCTTCCATGGTATGACTCCTTTCGTAGATTCGTCAACGCTCGGATGGTCATCTGAGACCTTTTTATTTTATCTTTTAGATGAGTTGCTAAGGTAAAGGATTCGCCTTCCGTCGTTATTGAAAAGCGGCCAAGTCGATCTTCCAGGGGATTTTTTCGGCTTCGAATCGAACGTGCAGCCGCAAAATATGCTCATCCATCATCTTTAAGGTATAGGCTCCGAAATCACGATGAAGGAACTTGCCGCCCTGCGTCCACGGTTGCGGCTTGGGCAGGTAAACGGCCAGATTGTGCGCCGAACCGACCGCGCCCCGCGAAACGCCGAAAAGCGTCTGTTCGGCTTCGTCCCAGCGAACCTCCTCCAATTCGACCGCGCCCTGCAGTATATGGCGGTCGCAGGAGACCACCAGCGGCCGATCCGGATATTCGTGCAGCGCCAGCAGGGTCACGCCGGCGGGCGGCACCATGACGCTCAACTCGCCCTGCACCACGCCGTGCAGCCGTTCCTGCCAGAAATCATAGGCCACGTAGCGCGTGCGCGGGTCGAGCCACAGCCGCTCCATCGGCAGGGATTTGCGCATCACGGCGTTTTCATCCGCATTGAAAAAAGCGGCCACCGTCCATTCGCCGAAGGGACGGCGGATCTTGACGGCAAAGACCTTCGCCGGGTCGTCGTCGAGCAGATCGACCGGCCGAGCCGCCTCGCCCGTTGAGGGAAAAGCCTTTTTGAGAATCGCCATGCGCTCGGCGTCGAGGTCGATGAGCCGGTCGCCGGAGATGATGTTGCCGCCGCTCAAGGCGATCAGCGTGGCCGCGGCCTGCGCCTGGGAGCGGCTCAAAAGGTTGAGGCAGATGTGATCGGCGTCGTTGATCCAGGTGCGCTTGTGAAAATAGTAGCGCTTGGCCATGGCGGCGGCGCTGCCGCTCGATCCGGCGACATACTGCGACCAGGTATTGCGCCGAAAACCATAGTTCTGATCCAGCTCGATGCGCATCGAGTCCGCCAGGCCGACGGTCACCGGCGCGGGGCCGCATTCCTGAATGTGGCAGCGCGGCCCTGCGGCGCGCCGCATGATCTCGAATCCCCGGCGGTAGGCGACCGCCGGAGTGACGGTGGGGTCATGGTAGTGCTCGCCGGCCAGCAACGACCAACCGACGAAATCGATCTTGATCATCTCATAGCCCCAGCGGTTGGCGACGGTGTCAAAGAGGTCGGCCAGCCAAGCCGCCGCCTCCTGGTGCGTGATGTCCAGACCGTAACGCCGCGGGTTCTCGCTGCGCGCCCAGTCCGAGTCTTCGCTCGGCCACGGCCCGACGCGCTGCAGGCGGCCGTCGCTGCGGCGCAGCAGCCAATCGGGGTGCTTTTGAAAAACCTCGGTCGGTTCGGAAATGACATAGGGCGCCAGCCAAATGCCCGGTTTGAGCCCCATGGCGCGGATTTGGTCGGCCAGCCATTTCATGCCGTGCGGAAAGCGTTCGTTGCCCTCCCAGTCGCCGTGCCAACGCTGAAAGCCCTCATCGACCTGAATGTATTCCAAGCCGAACGGTTTTAGCTCGCGCGCGGCAAACTCGGCGTTGCGCAGAACCTCTTCCTCGGTCACGTGCTCGAAGGTGTAGAACCAACTGCACCATCCGTTGACGATGGAATCGACCCGTGCATTCTGCAGTCGGCCCATCAAGGCCGCATAGCTTTCGAGCGCCTGATAAGGGTCGCCCCCGATCAGAAGGATAAAGGGTTCCGAATGTATTTCTCCGCCTGCCGGCAGGACAAAGTTGGGGCCCAACGTGGAATCTGCCGAGAGGGTGAGCCGATCGTCGCCGCGGTCGAACCGTACCTGTCCCTGAGCCGATTGATTGCGCAAATAGCCGCACACCAACCCTTCCCGTCCATAGTCGCTGAACAACCCGAGGTTCCACCAACTGGTGATCGGTGCAATAACGGCTTGGAGATCGATCATGCTGCCGGGATCGCTGTACATTTGGCCGTTGGTCAAAATCTTTCGGACAGGCCAATGGAGGCGGCCGTTCGAGTGATCGGTCGCCAGCGGTGAAAGGCGCTGTAGGCGCATCGCCGCGCCGGAGACGTTTCGGCAGGCCGCCTCGACCACCACGGCCGCAAGTCCGTTGTAGAGTGAAAGATGCAGCTCGAAATCGAGGCGACGTTCGGTGTCAACGGCGCGCGCAACGATGCGGCGACCGGTTCCCAGGCCGTCACGAATCGCCTGGGTCCTGACGGAACGGCGAAAGCGCGGTTCGCTCGTCGAGCGCACGCCGGCATCGGTCTCCGCATGCACCTCGGCGCCGAGCACCAGCGGCGTCTGCCCTTTCAAAATGTCGAACCTTCCCGTTGAAGGATCAAAAAGAATTCCGAAAAACTCGTTTTCAATGGCCGCGCTGCGGTTCGACGACGCCATGACTGCCCCACCGGCAGGCGCCAAGGCCCCTGCCAGCGCCAAGCTGCGGCAAAACGCTCGACGATTGATGAGCTCCGTCATCGCTTCTCCTTTCTCTGTTCTCAGGGTAATCGTAGAAAAAAACTCGAACGGTTTACGGCCGGAGCGCTTTCGCGCCGCCTACACGCCTGTGTTTTCGATGGTGCCCTTAGTTCAAGGCCGTCGGTCCAAGGCACAGGTTCTCTTGAGGGCTGCGGTGAACAGTACTCGTCGCCCCATGTTTTACCGCAATGACGAGAGTAAAAATCGCTCTTGGAATGGCCGACAATGGCGTCAAAGCGCTACAGCAAACAAATTCCTCTTGCATTTCATTCCCCCATCCGCTAATGTCGTTTAGGCACCAAGAGGCAACGGCGGCCGATGTCGGTTCAAGGGCTAAAGTTATCCATCAGACGATTTCGACAGCGTTCGTCTTCTTCAGCTCCCGCCCTATCGATGGAGAAATAAAGTGCCCTTTGCCGGTCGGCTTTCGGCGCAATCAACGATTAATCGATCGAAAAGGAGGCCGCGAACTGCGGATGAAAAGCTTATGAAAAAGTTCTTTTCGGCTGTTACTCGACTTTTGGTCCTTTGGGTGCTTGCGGCGGTCGGAGTCGGTTACCTCTATCCCCCGCTGTTGACGGCTTTTAAAAGCTTCAATGAGTGGTTCTTTTCCATAACGATGTTCGGAATCGGCGCCGTGTTGAGCTGGGATGATTTCCGACCGATCGTCAAAAAGCCGCAGTGGGTGCTGGTGGGTACGGCCACGCAGTTCGCCGTCATGCCGGCCTTGGGCTTTCTCATTGCAAAAGCGCTGCGCCTGCCGCCGGAGCAGGCGTTGGGCATGATCATGGTCGGTGCCGTGCCCGGCGCAATGGCCTCGAACGTCATCTCCTACCTGGCGGGCGCAGACGTGGCCTATTCCGTCGCCCTTACCACCACCTCCACTTTTCTGTCACCGATTCTTACGCCAACATTCGTCTATTTTTTCGGCCGCACCTTCATCGATGTGCCGTTCCTCCCCATGTTCCTCAGCATTTTGAAAATGGTCATCCTTCCGTTGCTTTTCGGCATGCTGATGAGGCAGGCGTTTCAAAAAAAGCTCGAAGCCGTTGTAGAAGTGTTTCCCGCGCTATCGACACTCTTTATTGCTTTTATCTGCGGACTCGTCGTTGCGCTCAACCGCGACCAACTGGCGGAGATCAGGCCCATGATTTTTGCCGCGGTGGTTTTGCACAACCTGTTCGGCATGGCGGCCGGATACGGCGCAGGAAGGCTGTTCGGCTTCGACATGAAACGAAAAAGGACGCTTGCCTTTGAGGTCGGCATGCAGAACGCGGGACTGGGGGCGGTGTTGACCTTGAAGCATTTTTCCGCACAGAGCGCTCTCCCGAACGCCTTTTTCGCCACATGGTGCATCGTCACCGCCTCGGTTCTGGCGAAACTTTGGGGGAAAAGGAAAGGATCGCCTAAGGAAGAGTAAACGGCGCGCCTCTGTCGACGGAAGCGCGCCGGATGTTCAGGCCGTCAATTCGTGGGCGCCCTGGGCGGGCGTGGAAATGATGATGTCGGGTTTAAGGTTCATTCGGCGTTCGTACTCGGCGGCCGTGCGTTCGATAAAGTCATCCATATAGCCGCTCCGCACCAGATTGACGGTGCAGCCGCCGAAGCCGCCGCCGGTCATGCGGGCGCCGAGAACACCTTTCTGGGCGCGGGCAATGTCCACCATCACGTCGAGTTCCGGGCAGCTCACCTCGTAATCGTCGCGGAGGCTGTCGTGGGACTCGTTCATCAACCGGCCGAAGGTTTCCAGATCGTCGCGCTGCAGCGCGGCAAAAGCGGCGCTCGTGCGTTCGATCTCGCTGATGACGTGGCGGCAGCGTCGCGCCGTTTCCGACGGTAGTTTACCCTGAAGCTCCTGGAAAGACGTCATCGGCACATCGCGCAGCGCCTTGATGCCCGGCAGCGAGCGGCTGAGAATGCGCACGCCCTCTTCGCACTGGGCGCGCCGCTTGTTGTATTCCGAAGCGCCCAGTTCATGCTTGACCATGGTGTTGCAGATCACCACCTGCGCCTCGTCGGATCGCAGAGGCGCTCTCTCGAATGCCAGGCTGCGGCAGTCGAGAAACAGAGCATGATCCTTTTGGGCAAAGACGGAGATGAACTGATCCATGATGCCGCAGTTCATGCCGACGAACTGGTTTTCCGCCTTTTGACCCAACAGCGCCAGCTTAGCGCCGTCCAATTCAACGTCCACGGTGCTCAAAAGCGCCAGTCCCGTGGATATTTCCAGCGCCGCCGAAGAACTCAGTCCGGCGCCTACCGGCACATTGCTTTCGATGAGCAGGCACGCGCCCGGCAGCCTAATGCCCTCTTGCTCGAGCGCCCAGGCCATGCCCGCGACATAGTCGCTCCAATGTGATCGCCGCTTGTTTTTGTCCAGTTCCACGGCGATGAGCTCGTTCATGTTTTCCGAACGGATATAGAGTTTACGATCATTCGTCGGCACCACGGCGGTATAGGTGTAATAGCCGACCGCCATGGGAAAAACAAAGCCGTCATTGTAATCGGTATGTTCGCCGATCAGATTTACACGTCCCGGGGCGGCAAAAACGCGCGGCGTGCCGGTAAAGTGCCCCTGAAATTTTCGAGTGATCTGCTGCTTCATAGAAATGTGGTCTCTCCTGGTATGCTCATCAATAAGGCCTATCATGAAAACGAGGCTTTACTTTGCCAGCACCAACGGGCTGAAAACGACGTACAGCACCAGCGTCAGCAATATGACCGCCATACCGGCGATCGGCGCGTACTTGGAAGGCGTAAGATCGATCTGTGATTGCTGTTCGAACTTGACCGGCTCCTTGAGCGGCTTGACCAAGGTGATGACGGTCATGACCGCCAGGCAGAGAGCAAAGCAGATGGCCATTCGGTTGAGGAACTGAATCTGCGGAGCCAGCAGCTTCAGGGCGCCGTAAGCGACGATGTTGGTCAGCAGGCCGACGACCCCTGCGGCCGGCGGCGCCTTTCGAATGACGAGTCCGTAGACAAACACCGCCAAAATACCCGGCGAAATAAAACCTTGACCTTCCTGGATGATGGTGAAAATGCTGTTGCTGATTTTGGGATTCCCCAACTGCGGCGCCAACGTCACCGCGATCAACGTAAAGACGACCACGCAGGCACGGCCGAGTAGAACGATCGCCTTTTGGCCGGCGTTGGGGGAAATAAACTTTTTATAGATATCCATGGTGAAGATCGTAGAGGCGGCGTTGAGCATGGCGGCCAACGAGCTCACCACGGCGCCCAGGAGCGCCGCAATGACAAAGCCGAAGAGCCCGACGCCGCTCGGCAGCACCTTTCCGAGCAGATGCGCCATGGCGGTGTCGTATTTGTAGGCGATGAACTTTTCCGCGGGAAGCAGCGCCGCCGATTTGCCCGCCGAGGCCTTGACCGATTCATTGAAAGCCGTCAGCTCTTTGTAAAAGTCGGGATAGAGGCTGGGGAAGGCCTTATCGTCGCTGTCGAACAGCGAAAAGGGCTGGGCGGTCGCCCGTTCGAAAGCGGCGCGATCGATGGGCAAAACGTTTTCCAACCGTCCCAAACGGCTGCGTACGGCGCGGACGGCCGCTTCATTTTCGAAAACAGCCAAAAGAAAGCCCCGACCGTCCCAGGCATCCAGCTCCTCATCCGAGGGAGAGTAGACCACGCGCACCGACGGGGTATGCGGATTGGCCTTTACGTACTTGGCCAATACCGCGGCATTGTCGGCTACGGCTTCCTTTTTCATATCGCCTGCAAAAAGATTGAAGGCTATGATGCCGGGGACAACGATGACGAAGGGAATAAGGAGTTTGAGAAAAGCGGCGAAAACGATGCCCCGCTGTCCCTGAGCCAGGGACTTGGAGCCGAGGGTTCGCTGCGTGATGTATTGATTGAGGCCCCAGTAATAAAAATTGGGTATCCACAGGCCGAGCAGAAGCGCCGTCCACGGCAGAACCTTGTCGTTCTTGGGCAGGAACATGTTCATGCGCACCTGATTGAGGTCCCAGAAGCGGCTCAATGCCCCTTGTCCGGGAACCATCTCCTTGACGGCCACGGCGCCGGTGTTGACGTCGAGAATTTGCGCCGCTTCGCTGACGCGGCCCAGTTTGATGAAGGCAAAGATCATGATCACTGCACCGCCGATGATCAGCGCGCTGCCCTGAATGAGGTCCGCCCAGGCGCAGGCGCGCAAACCGCCCGCCGCCACGTAGATCATGGCGATCAGGCCGATGATCACGGCGCCGCCCGCCAGTGAAATCGGAAACTGCGAGTCAGCGGTAATGGTGCGGATGGTCAAAGCGCCCGAATAGGTGACCGAACCCAACAGCAGCATGTAGATAAACAGCGTAGCGGCCGCCATAATGGTGCGCGCCGCTGCATTGTAGCGCACCTCTAAAAACTGCGGAATGGTATAGATGCCCGCCCGCAAAAAGTAGGGCAGAAAGGTAAAGGCGATGACCACGAGCGTGATGGCCGCCATCCATTCGTAGCTGGCGATGGCCAAGCCCACATGACTGGCGGCGTTGCCGCTCATGCCGACGAATTGTTCGGTGGAAATATTGGCGGCGATCAGCGAAAAGCCGATCAGCCACCACATCAGGCTTTTGCCGGCGAGAAAGTATTCCTCTCCGCTTTCACCGGCCTTTTTGCTCTTGCTCATCCCGACGGAAATGACGGTGACGACAAAGCCGATGAAAACGATGATGTCCAAGATCCCGAACTGCATGCTCGAACTCCTTTCCCTTAAACGAAGGCTCTTCGCGCGCCTATTTGCCGCTGCCGATTCCGTAAAGCCGCCGCTTCGAGGCGGCACAATTTACAAAAAATTCCATAATCATCAAATGACAAATCTTTTTCAGAAACTAATATTTGCATTTGCAGCTCAAAGGTGCTACTTTTTAAAAAACGGAGGCCGTATGAAAACATCACTGATTACCGGCGGATCGCGCGGCATCGGTCGTGCTACGGCTTTAAAGCTGGCGACGCATGGCTTCTCAATCGTCATCACTTATGCTTCTGCAGAACAGGCCGCCGCTGAAACGGTCGACGCCTGCAGAGCGCTGGGCGTGGAAGCAAAAGCTTTCCGCTCGAACATCGCCGACGGCGACGATCGGCGTCGTTTGATCGAAGCCTTGCGCTCCGACCATCGTCGCCTCGACCTTTTGGTCAACAACGCCGGCATGGCGCCGACCCGCCGCGTCGACCTGCTGGAGGCGGACGAACAGAGCTTCGACGAGGTGATGGCCGTCAACCTGAAGGGGCCCTACTTCCTCACGCAGCAGGTCGCCCGTTGGATGATCGAGGAAAAGCTCGCTGACACGAAGAACTATCAGCCGGTCATCGTCAACATTTCGTCGATCTCCGCCTATACCTCATCGCCGTCGCGCGGCGAATACTGCCTCTCCAAGGCGGCGATGAGCATGATGACCAAGGTGTACGCCGACCGCCTGGCGGAGTACGAAATAGCGGTCTTTGAAATTCGCCCCGGCATCATTCGCACCGACATGACGGCTGCAGTTGCGGAAAAATACGACCGCCTGATCCTGGAAGAGGGTTTGACGCCCCTTCGACGCTGGGGCGAACCCGAGGATGTGGCGCGGGCCGTGGCGGCGGTCGCACTCGGGCACCTGCCGTTCTGCACCGGCCAGGTCATCGACATCGACGGCGGCTTTCACCTCAGGCGGCTTTAGCCTTGGCCTCCGCAATCCACGCCAGGCAGTCGCGCACCTTCTCCGTCAATCGCTCAAAGTCGCCGGCCAACACCTCCTTGGTGACCAGATTGCCGCCGATGCCGACCGCGCAGGCGCCGGCCGAAATCCACGCCTGAATGCTGTCGCGCGTCACTTCAACGCCGCCGGTGGGCATCATGCGCGACCACGGCATGGGACCCAAGACCGCCTTTACGAAAGCCGGACCGCCTACCTGACCGCCGGGGAACACCTTGACCACCTCGACGCCCCACTCCTCGGCGCGGGTAATTTCGGTGGCGCTGCCCACGCCGGGAATGTAAGGGATTTTGCGGCGATTGCACAGCCGCACCGTCGCCTCGTCAAAAATCGGCGCCACGATAAAGTCGGCCCCTTCGGCGATAAAGAGCGCCGCCGTCGGCGCGTCCATCACCGAGCCGACACCGACGATCAGCTCCGGGAGCCGCTCGGCGCAAAAGGCGCGCAGCTCGCGGAAAACGTCAAGCGCGCCGGGGCCGCGGTTGGTGTATTCCAATAGCCGCGCACCTCCGGCAGCGGCCGCCTGGGCGACCCGCTTCGCCGTTTCGGGTTCCGGCGTGAAGAACAAGGGAACCAAGCCGCTCTCGAACAAAGAGTTGTAAACATGCAGCCGAGTGTGTCTGGACATCTCTTGCCTTTCGTTTTTTTTTTGAGTATAGCGATTTTAGGCGAAACTCGCAAGCCTCGTGACGAGCGCCGAGCGCCGAAAAAAGATTTGATTGCAAGAGCGTAATATCGTACTTTGATCGGGCGCCCGAGGGCATTGAAATCGGACGCAGAGGGCAAACAAGAGGGAGCGTTTATGAGCAAGAAGCAGGACCATCGACATGAAGAACTGTCGCGCCGCCAGTTTCTTTCTGTTCTCAGTGCCGCGTCGGCGGGGCTGGCCATCGGCGCCTGCCATAAAAAGAGTCCGACGGCGCCGATAACGCCGGGCGAACAGCCGCCCTCTTCGGCACGCGTGGCCGTGGGCGAAATCGGGAGCTATGACCGCGAGGTGTTGAAAAAGAAAATCATCGACATGCTGGATCAGCTCGGCGGGATCGGCGATCTCATTAAAAGCGGCGACCACGTCGGCATCAAGATCAACCTGACCGGCGGCTCGGGTTCGGCCAATCAGTGGCAGCGGCAAACCGGTGTCCCCGCCGGCGAGTCCTTTTGGACGCACCCCATGGTGGTTCAAGCGGTCGGTGAAATCGCCAGAGACGCCGGTGCCGGTAAAATCTATATCCTCGAAGCCTATTACGACGTGGAGTCGATTACCAAGTTCGGCTTTGTGGCCGTGGCCAACGCCTTGGGCGGGCAGATCATCAACCTCAACAACCCCTCGCCGTTCAATGACTACGCCGTGCGGCCGGTAGGAAGCAAGTACTACATCTACAGCAGCCTCTATCAGAACGCCATTTTTAACGAACTCGACTGCTTCATTTCGCTGCCCAAAGCCAAGCAGCACGTGTCGGCCGGCGTCACGCATGCCATGAAGAACCTGGTCGGAACCCTGCCCCAACCCAAGTACTCCCTGAACGGCTCGGGAAACCGCGCCGCCATTCATAACCACACCGCCGTGCTGGACAAAAACGCCAACAACAACCTCTGCCGCGTGGTGCTGGACATCAATTCCGCCACCAAAATTCACCTGGCGGTGAACGACGCCATTCGCACGACGATCGGCGGCGAAGGGCCGTGGTGCAGCACCATGCAGAACCGCACCTTCAATCGGCTGATCATCAGCAAAGACCCGGTGGCCGCCGATACGGTTTCCACCCAAATCATCGGCTTCAACCCCAACGCTGCCGACTACAGCGACACGTTTGCGCTGCCGTCGCAGCCGTGCATCAACTATCTGCGCGAGGCAGAGCGATTGGGTCTCGGCGTCAATGATCTTGGAAAAATTGAAATCATCCAAGTGTGAACCCGGCGACATGCAGGCCGGCAGCGCCTGTTCTGGTGAAACTATAAAAACATAAGAGGAATTATATGAAAGCCCTCGTTATTTGTCTTTCGATGCTTGCCGCAACCTCAGCCTTTGCGCAAACGCAAATCTTTTCCGAAAACAACTATTATGGTTGGGGCTGGCTGAGCTACGTCATGAAAAACGGCCTGATCACCGTTACGACGGTGCCGGAAATCGGCGCCCGCATCATGGAGTACAACTTGGGCAACCACGCCTCGCTCTACGTCAATCCCGCCGAGATCGGAAAAACGCACAAGCCCGATCAAAAGCAATGGTTCAATTACGGCGGTTACAAGGTGTGGCCGGCGCCGCAGGAAGTGTGGAACTGGCCGCCGCCGGCCATCCTTGACGCCGGACCGTGGAGCGCTGCCGTGGTGAGCGACACCCCCGATTCGGCCGCGCTTTATGTAAAAAGTCAGAAGGAGACCTGGAGCAAGACGCCGGACATCAGCATGGAGCGGCGCACCGTCATTTACAAGAACAGCAGCCGCGTCAAAGTCGAGCAGTCGATCATCAACGAAGGCGCCGCTCTGGTAAGCTGGAGCGTATGGGACGTCAGCCAATGCATCGTAAGCCACGGAAACGAGCGGGATTTCGAAAACTTTTGGGTCTATTTTCCCATCCGCAAGCAGGGGAGCGTCTTCGGCAGCAGCGGCGTAAAGACGAGCGCTCCGTCGGCCGCATGGAAAGGCGAAGTCGCTCCCGGCGTATTCGGCGTTCAGTACAAACCCGAGGGCAAAAAGATCTTTGCCGATTCACCGGAGGGCTGGGTCGCCTATGTCGACGAGCGCGAAGGGACGGGCTATTTCAAGCTCTTCGGGGTGGCGGAAGGACTATTATATCCCGACGGCGGCGCCTGCGTTGAGGTTTGGCTCCAAAACGGTCCCTATTATCTTGAAGTGGAGGTTTTGAGTCCGATTCTTCCCCTCACCCCACAGGGCAAAATCACCTCTACCGAAATTTGGGCGGCCGCGAAAATCAACGGCCCGGTGTTGACGGCCAATCGAATCGGGGCGGTCGAAGTGCATCTGCAGTTCGACCCGTCGAGCCGCGGCCTCTACGGCGCGTACGGCGTTTTTTACGTCGGCACGGCGCTGCTGCGTTTCCGCGACGCCTCGGGCGCCGTTATCAGCGAAGGCCCCTCCTTTTCGGTTTCGCCGCTCGAGAAACTGGTGATCGAAAGTCCGGTCGCCGTGCCGCCGGATGCAGCCACCGCCGAAATCGTCATTTTCGACCCGGACGGCGCTGAAATCGGCGTGCTGGATACGGTTCCGGCCGAGCGCCTTAGCGACGTTTCCCGCTCGGCACCGCTCGACTTTGACCTCTTGCGATGCTACCCCAATCCCTTCAACCCCGAAACCGCGCTCGAGTTTTCTCTCGATGCCCCTCAAGCGGTGACCCTCCAGATTTACAGCGCCGACGGCCGACCGGCAGAGACGCTCGTCGACGAGTTTTTAGCAGAAGGCCGCCACCGCCGAGTTTGGAACGCCGGAACATTCCCCGCCGGACTGTACTTTGCCCGTCTCTCCTGCCCGTCGGGTGTCCGGACGACCAAGCTGGTGCTGCTCAAATAAAAAATGCGGCGTCCGCTTTTCCCCCAAGGGAAGAGCGCGGCGCCGCTTCCGAACACCGCCCGGCCGCTTTTTCAGCGCAGCAGCAGCAGGCGGCCGGCGGTCTGAGAAGAGCCGCTTTTCAATCGGTAAAGATAGATCCCTTGCGGAAGGGGGCAGCCCGTATCGTCGCAGCCGTTCCACTCGGCTTGGTGCAGACCGGCCGCTTTGGCGCCCGCGCTCAAGGTTCTCACCCTTTTCCCCCTCATGTCAAAGACGGCCAGTTCCATCTCCTGCGGCGCATAAAGCCGCCAGCTCAAGGTCGTCGTCCTGCTGAATGGGTTCGGAAAACAGGGGTACAGTTCGATGTTTTCCGGCCTCGGGGCGCCCCCGTTCACAGAGGCGGTCATCGTCACTCGGTACAGGTGCACGTCGTACGAAGCTGAAAAAGTGTCGCTGAAGCTTCCGTGGACGAGCGGCAGACGGCGATTTTCGTAGAGCACCTCTACTTCACCTGCGGCCGGCACATGGAATTCGGCGACCGCCTCACCCTCACCATTTCCCACGGCAAAGATGTAAAGCTCATCCCCCCTCTGTTTCACGTTGACGTCGATTTTGACCTTGCGGTTCGAGCTTACGGCCTGTACCCGTCCGTCGACATGAGGCCGGTTGAGCAGCGGCGCCAATTCGCGAATTTGAGCGTTGATTTCGGTGACCGCGGCCAGCATTTCGTGATCGTCGAGCAGAGCGGCCTCTTTGAAGGCAGGCGAGAACTCGTGGCAAAAGTAGCCGATGCCGTTGGCGCCGTGAATCAACGAAAGCCAGACTTCGCTGCGCACCTGTCGCGGCGTCGGTTTGACGTTGCTCGAGATGCGCGTGCATTCGATCCAATTCCACACCGGTTTGCGGTCGCCCGACCATTTCCGCAGATTATCGATCCCGATGGCCACGTAACCCAGCTTCCCCCTCACCGCCGCAATGTCGCTGGTCACGGGGTAGATGTCGAAACTGAGTATGTCCGCGCCTTCGGCGTATTCCTGATACATATCGGTCTTGCCGGTACAGTCGCCGCGACCGATCCAGCTTGTGTAGGCGACGCCCATGCCCAGATTCAAATAGACCGGCCGCGTCGAGTCGGCTTCGACCATGCTGCGGTAACGATCGACGATGACCGCAGGGGCAATACAGGGGTCGTAAGAGCTGCCGTTCCATTGAGCGTTGTCCGGCTCGTCATCGTGCGTCCAGCCGACGATGATCGGCTCGTCGAGGTGGGCCTGCGCCCAATTGTTCTGCGCACACATCACCGGCATGCCCGCCCGGCGCAGTTGAGCGATTTGGCTTTCCGTCGGCCCTTCCCACAAACCGACGTAAAGATTGATGCCGGCACGGCGGTATTTGTCGGCGTTGCTCGGCGACTGCAGCCAAACGGCGATGGGGAAATAAGCGGAATCCGCCGGCGGGCCGTTGCGCCATTTGTGATAGTAATCCCCGATGCCGTTCAAAGCGACAAGCTGCGACGTCGGCAGCAGGAGAAGGATCAGAAACCATGCGGCGGCTCGCGATCGACCCTTCACGACCGTAGCGTGTGTGAGCGAAAAGGCAGAGCCTTTCAGAAAACCCCTCATGATTCCTCCATCAACATGCAAACAGGAAAGTGATCGGAAAAGCCGTCCGGATCGACCGGCTTGCCCATTCCGCCGAAGGGGCGCGGTTTGGAGTATTCGCCGGCGGCGATCATGTCCGGGAAGCACACAATGCCGACGCTTTCGGCAACGACCCTGAGCGGCGCCTTTTTGACGACCAAAGCTTTGTTCGCCAAAAACTGATCGAGCACATAGGGCGAGTTTTCAAAGAAGAACGTTCCGCGGCAAGCGCCCATGAGCGGCCACATGAGATCGACGAACATGGGGATACGGGCGTTGGTCACTTTAAGCCTGCTGCGGACGGCGCGGGCATAATCCTGCAACGACCGGTCAAAGGGTTCGTCGTTGAAATCGCCCATGGCCAAAACCGGCGTGCCGGGGCGGAGCACCTCGAGAATGCGCTGGTGAAAGTAGGCCAGCGTTTCGCCGGCGATCATACGGTAGGGTTCGCTCTCCAAGCGGCCGCCGCTGCGGGAAGGCCAGTGGTTGCCGACCACCACCAACGTTCTTCCTGCAGCAGTTTTAAAGTTAACCTGAAGCAAATCGCGCGTAGCCGTGCGCCTCATGACGAAATGGCTGAACTGTTCGGCGGCGGTGAACAGGGCGCCGTCGTAGATGAAACCGACGTCGATGCCGCGCTGATCGGAAGTGTCGTGATGAGCCGCGCAATAGTTGCGGCCCAACGGCGCCAGCGCTTGGATCAGCCGCTGCATGACGCCCTCGTTTTCGACTTCGCACACCCCCAGCAGGTCCGGGCCGCGGCCGTCGTTCATTCGGCTAATGACCGAGGCCAATTGGGCGATCTTTCGTTCGAGAAGCGCCGGCGTCCAACCTTCCAGGTTTCGGCCGATCGCCCGCTGCGTTTTTCGCTTCGCCTCGGCGAGTTCTCCTCGTCGAACAGGTTCTCGAGGTTCCAAAAGGCGACATAATAAGTGAGCGGCATGAAAGCCTCCTTTCACTTGGCAGCAGACAGGCGCCGAACGGTGAGGGGTTGTTTCTGCATTCTTTTGATAACTGCCTTTAAGAAAACTCGCCTAGCACCTTAGGCGCTGTTCAAAGGCTGCGGCTTTACATCGATCGCCGACGACGCGCGAGATCAGCAGGGAAAGGAGGCTCCGCGCCCGTTTATCGCATTTTGGTTACATAGTCGATCAGATGCTCAGTGGTGAGCACGGGAAACGCGGGCGTCACGTATTTGAACGGCTGATCCGGCTGCTTGACCAGCATATCGATGGTGGTCAAACCGATGCTTTCAAAGGTGTCGAAATCGAGCTCGACCTTTTTATACCATTTTTGCTGCAGTTCTCGAACATAGGGATTGAGCTTTTCGTGTAAAATATCGACTGCATGGCGGTTAAAGTTACGGGTTTCGCCGACGGACTTTAAGTATTTCGCCCGTTGGTACTGGGCGAGATAGGCGTCGCGCCACATGGCGACGTTCCTTTGAACCGTTTCCGCCATGTCGTAGCCGCGCTTGTACGCTTCGCGGGTTACATACTCGTCGCGCACCAAGTCGGCGATCGCCAAACGCAACTGTTCGGCGAACTGCTCCGAGGGGAATCTCTTTTCCCTAAACACCAGAGGATGGTAAACAAGAGCGCGCTGAAAATCGGCCACCGTCCACACGTTGCCGTCCACGGTGAAGAGAGGTTGCTGCAGAAACTCCTTTTCCGGCATGTTCTCCAGCGCCGCTTTCATTTCCTTGTCTTCGATGTCCCAAATTTTTCCCGAAAGCTGGTTGCGCCGCTCCTCGTCGGTGCGGAAATAGATGGGAAAGAGAAGCTGCACCAATCGGCGGAAGACATCGGGATTGAAATCGAGCCGTTTGCCACGCATAATGTCGGCGACGCGTTGTTGCCAAATTTCGGAGGCGTGGATTTGGGTCAGCTTTTCGGTGACCTTGTCCAGCCGCTGCTGCGTCTGCTGCTCGGTTACGGCCATTTCGTCGCTCCAGCCGAGGATCTGCAGGATCAAATAATCGCCGTTATCAAAGCGGATCGGCGGCAGCACTTGGCCCACCTTCAAAGGTTCATAAAAGAGCGCTTTGTGAACGCGCAAATGCTCCGAGTCGAAGTATTTGATCTTTCGTTTCGGCGGATTTTCACCGCCGAAAAGCTCCTGATACGTCTTTTGAAAATCTTCGCCGGTCGCCTCGCCGCTTCGGAAGCGGTTGACGATCGCCGTGTCGCGCACCGTGATGTAGGCCGCTTCCACCTCGCGGCCGGCATAGCGAAAGGCGCGCCGGATTTCTGCGGTGTCGAGCTGGACTTTGGCCGTGGCTTCCACATGATGCATCCACTGGCGCATCGCCTGTTCCTTGCGGCCTTTGAGGAAAAGCTGAAAGCCTTCGTCCTGCAGCAAAGGACAATCGCTCCCAGCCTCCAAGGCCAGCAGCTTTTCGGCGATCAAAGAATTGAGGACAATCTTCTTGTCGACGTAACTGTTGCCGCGGCAATAATCGGGACGCGGCCAATACTCGGCGCGGGCCAGGAATTCATTGACGCTAATTGTCGCCCGATCGCCGATGCGAACGAGTATTTTCTCTTCGATCTTGGGCTTTTTACTGCATGATGTAAAAACAACGGCAAGAAGCGCGAGAACAAATAACAACTGCGGAAGAGGAACATGCTTTTTCATTACCACAAACCATCGGGTTTTAGGGATTCAGATAGAAAAAAGGTGCTGTCCGCCGGTTTGCAGACAGCACCTTGAGCGGTAACGTCGACGAATTATTCCATTTCGAGGAAATAGTATTGCGGCTGTTCGTGCCAGTTGGCCCACTGACCGTTTCGATTCATGAAATAGTAGATTTCGAAAAAGATGCCCGGGTCACTCGATTTTTCGGCAAAGTTTTCATAGGTCAGCGGCTCGCCGTTTTCCCAGTACTTGAGCGTCCATTTGGGCGGCAGCGGCCTGCCTTGCTCGTCGGTCTTGCCCTCGTTTTCGTTTTTAATCCGCAGCCCGATCCACACGCTGTCCACACGACCCATGGCGCGACGGAGCAGCGCGTTTTCCTCGGCGCTGTTGATGGCCACCAGATAGCCGCCCTCCCGACGGCAGGCATCGACGGCCTGCGTCCAAGTTTTCTTGTTATTCGAGATGTAGTAATAGTGATTGTTCAAGCTGCCGATGGACCTGTAGAAATCGGGATCGGCCCAATGTTTCACGATCTCGACGTCGATGGTCTTCTGCGCCTGGTTGCCGACGTCGGTCAGCGTCAGCGTGGTCACGGCGCCGCTGTCGCCGACCGCGATGGCGATGGCCGAACGATTGGCGTCGTTCGGTGTCGGAACGATCTGCAGAATCTTTTCATCGCCCGATTTCCAAACATAGCTCGGCGGCTTGAGAAGCGACGTCGTCACGGCAAGGTCAACGCTGTCCCCTTGATTGATGAAGAGCTTGCTGATGCCGTAGGGTTTGAACGGGTTCGGGTTGATGAACAGCCCCTGACCCAATATTTCGGTGTTATTGACGGTAATATCCGGTTCGGTGTGGCTGCGGAGGCCGCAGGCAACGTAAACGGTCGTTGCCAGCAGAACGACCAGCAACCCTTTTATGGTATCCTTCATAAGACCTCCATTCGGTTACAAGTTAACGGCGGCGCCGTTCTTAAAATGCGATGCCGAAACTGGTGCAGTGCACGTCTCCCAACACGCCGAGAGTGCGGTAGGCATAGTCGATGGAAACCGCCCGTGTGGGAGACAAATAGTATTTGACGCCGGCGCCGAAGGTCGGTCCGTAGTTCGATTCCACCAGAAAGAGGCCTTTATAACCGGCACGCAGGTTGAAATTGCCAAAGCCCGGCACGATGTAGCTGTATTCGGCGCCCACGTTGATCGACTCGCTCATGTTGTTGGGATGAAGGGCGTCGATCTCCACGGTCAGCCGCTGATTGCGTTTGACGATGGGATGCAGCGCCGTGCCGACGCGGAAAATGAGCGGCAGTTCCCAGTCGGACATTTTGTACTTGGCCTGCAGGTTCTGGTAGTTGCCTTCAGCCGAGGGATCCATATCGACCGGGAAGAGCAGATCGATGCCGTCGTAGCGCATACGGCCGCCGTAGTTGGAAATGCTCATGGCGATGCTCATGCCGTCGTCGTTGGTCCCCGTGGGGGAAAAGAAGGGCGTCTGCACCAAAACGCCCAAATCGACGGCCAGCGCCGAGGCTGAACTGTGCCAAATTTTCGAAGAAACATACTTGGCGCTTGCTCCGAAGGAGAACCACGTGACCAGACTGCGGGCGTAGGTGAGGTTGAAATTGTAATCGTAGGCGTTGAACTGTTCACCGGTGCCGTTCTGGTATTCGAGGGTCGTTACGTCCATATTTCCGTAATTCATGCCGAAGATGCCGATGCCCAACGTACCCAATGTAGGCACGGAGAGTGCCGCGCCGACGAACAGCGTGTTGACGTCGACGACCCACGGCTGATACATGAACATGGCCTCGTTGTTCTTGATCAGCGCCAAACCGGCGGGATTCCAAAAGATGGCCGACATGTCGCGCGCCGAGGCGACGTAGGCATCGCCCATGGCGATTCCGGCACCTCCGACGCCGATCTCCAAAAAGTTCGCCGTCGTCGTACCCATCCGATAGGGCTGCTTGGCAACGGCCGGGCTCACGGCCGCCGCCAACAGGGCCATCAGGATGTACAATAGATGTCGCTTGCTCATTTTTCTATCCTTTCTCTAAGCTTTTTCCTCGACAACGCTATTTGATGACCGCAAACTTGCCGGCAATTTCTTCGCCGGTCTGGTCATCTTTGACGTGATAGAAATACATGCCGGCGGCGATTTCCAGCCCTTCTGAAGTCAGCATGTCCCAGTGAAGCGAACCGTTGTTGGCCTGACCCCAGCCGTTGTACGACGTGACGGCATCATCCGGCGCGTGCAGTTCCCGAACCAGCACGCCGCTCACGGTAAAGATCTTGATGGTGCACCGTTCCGGCAAGTTGGTGAACAGCAGCCGGCGCCGCTGATTCAGCCATTTGTTCACGACCGAGGGTTCCATCAAGTTGGAAGCGACATAGGGATTGGGGACAACGCGAATGTCCGCCATCTTGCTCTTCAAAAGCTGCTTATCCAAAGTCTTTTCGGCCGCAATAGTAAAGGTGATCGAGTCCGTAGCCGTCCACGGCTTCAGATAGCGGATGGCATAGACGTCGTTCGCTTTCGGCAGTTCGCTTTCGTCGCGACAGTTGAGAAAGTCGATGATAAAGAGCACATTGTCCCAACGCTCCTTCAGGTTCATGGAGCCGACGAGGATGCGGTCGCCGAGCATATCGAACTGGCCGTTGCGGTTGAGGTCTTGCACCACCATATCGAGCAGGGCCGGTTGGCCGGTCGAGTCGGCAAAGTTGAGATTCACGATTTTGAATTTGAACTTTTGCCCCCAAAGCAGCTCGCTTGCTTCGAACTTGCGGTCGTTTTCATCTCGAAGCGTCGCGGCTTTGGCCTTGGCCAACTTGGTCTCATAGACATAGTCGTCGTAAAAGATGATGTTATAGTCCCACTTGAAATACTGCATATTCTTTTCGATGAAGGTGATGTTGATGGGCGAGCTGCCGGGCATCCAGCCGGATTTGGCATAGTCGTACTCCGGCAGCCGATAGTCCATCTTGATCTTGAGCCGCAGTCCTTCAAAGACTTCAGAAGTCTTAAAGTCGGCGGTGCTGATGTGATAATAGTCGTCCGCCGCGTCGCGCGTTTCGTTGTCATAGTAGACCAGCGAAGTGATCATGTTCTTGGGCGTCAGGGTGCCGTTTTCGCCCTCTACCAGAACGTCCTCGTAGACCACCCGGTCGCCGGCCGTTTGATCGTAAACGCGATAGCCGCTGGTCGTGTAGCGGTAGCCGTAGCCGGCGTGGAAGCGATAGGAGGAATCGATCTTGTGAATGGTGAACTTGACCTTGTAGGTGTGACCCTTTTCCAGCGAATTGACGTCTACGATTTCCGGAATGATCTTTCCGGAACCGGCGGCGCCGCTGTAGTCGACCTGGATGTCGGACTGGATCGTCTCACCGGCGGCCGATGTGCCCGGCGTTACGATGGCCACATTGGGTCCGATGAATTCGATCTCTTCAAATTCATTCTTGCGAATCACCACGTTGTTTTCGGAAGGGGCGATGCCGTAGTTTTTATCGGTTGTGGCGATCGAGGTGCCCTTGAGTTCGTCTCCGCGAATACCATAGTCGTAAGCGATGATGGCATAATAATAGGTTCGGCCGTTCTGAACCGTTTCATCGCGGAAGGAGTAAGCCAAGCCGGTGTCTTCGCCGAGGTAGTAACCCATACCGTTCAACAGACCATAGTCGGTAAAGCCGCGGCGTCCGTCCTTCAAGTCGCATTGAAAGATCGGCTTTTTCAGGGTTCGCGTGCCGTAGCCGTCGGTGATGATCTGCGGGTCCTTCATGTCGGGGTCGGTGGAGCGGAACAGTTTATACCCTTCAAAGTCATTGACGCCGCTGAGGAAGGGCTCGCGGGTCATGCGGTCGGCACGGTTGTCCCACATCAACTGCACGAAGCCGTCGCCGGGGATGGCGCGCAGCGTCGGCATTTTCGGCGGCTGGGCGAACCGATAGTCCTTTTCGTAGATGACCTGCACCGTCTTTTTCAGGGTGAAAAGAGCGGGCGCGCTGTGCTGCGGCGAGTTGAGTCCGGCCAAGTCGTCGTAGGAATGGAGCTGTGCGATGGAGATGAACTCCGTGTTTCCCTTGTAGAGGGGGAAGATGGCGGTGGCAAAGAGCTCGAACAGGTTGTTGATGTCGGTTGCGCCCGATTCGAGCGAGTCGAGCAGCGTCATGCGTTGCCACATCGATTTATCGTTGCGGAACCAGCCGGTGTAGGGCTCGACATGAGGAACCGCTTCGGTGTAGAGCAGCGTGGTCAAACCGAGCATGTCGGTTTCGGAGACGTCGGTCCAGCCGAAGTTGGGTTCCGCATAACCTTCGCGCAGATCGGGCCGATGGTTGCACTCGGTGCCGTCTTCGTCCGGGCCGCTATAGTTCTCTTCGCCGGGAGCGACGCCGTCAAGGCCGACATCGTCGCCGGCGAATTCGTTCGCCTGGTAAATGCCGTCGCCGTTGAGGTCTTCGCCGTCTTCCCAGTCGCCGTCTTCATCGGCGTCCCAATGGGGTTTCAGATCTTCCTCCTTTTTGCCGTAGAAGCGAAGGAAGGCCTGAAGGTCGACGATATTGTCCATGGGGCCGATGATGCGAGTGGCGGCGTTGTCGCGACGCTCGTCTATCAAGCCGTCACGGTCATTGTCCTTGCCGTCGCCGTAGATGCCCGGGCTTTCCAAATAGGCATATCCGGCGGTACCGGTGGGATAGCCATCCTCGCCCACGCCGTCGGTATCCCACTGATATGACATATTGAGTTCGCGGCTGAAGCTTCCGTCCTCGCCGCTGTTTTCGCCGCCGATGTCGTTATCGAGCCAGGCGCCGAAAGCCATGTAAGGAAGATCGTAGGCCGAATTATTGGCGATCGTGTATTCCGAAAAGATACAATCCTGCGCCATGGGGTTGTTCCACTGGTAGAGGCGCTGTTTTACGCGCACCCCCAGACCGCCCCACGGCATCCCTTTCTGCACGGTGACCGAAGGATCGAAATCGCCGATCTTGATGCCGGGGCGCGGATAATACTTGACGCGGTTGCCGGAAACCAAATACTCTTGATCTTGGGCGTCGTTGGCGACGAAATAGGCTTCAAGATCGGCATAGAGAACGCCGCGGCCGAAGCGGCCGTCCCATTCGCCGGGCCAATGGCGCAGGCGACCGGTATAGAGCCATCCTTCGGGCGGCCACGAGTTGGGATCGTTGCTCATCGCCGGCGTCTCGCTAAGATTGTTCATGTAACCCGGCGCCGGATGCAGGCCCCACTCGATCTGTCCGGTCGGGTCGCGGTCCATTTCCTCACGATAATTGGTCTGGCAGTAGAACAGCGTGTCGATCAATCCCTGTAGGCTCAGCAGCCGAATCTGCGTCGTGTCGGTCACGGGAATCGAATCTTGGACCAGAAAAACCGGCGCCGAGATGAGCAGACCGAGACCGTCGTGCATCACGTTTCCGCCGATGCCGCGCGGCCAACGTACGGCGTCCTTGCGCGGATAGTCGCCCAGCTCGGTGTTGTTCTTGAAGAGCAATTGGACGCGGTTGCCGGTCATAAACCCTTCGCGCTCCAGAAAGGGGTCGCCGGCGCCGTCTTCCGGGCCTTCATAAGGGCGCCCCTGGGCAAGCAATTCCGCCTGCGGCAAAAGGATTCCCAGCAAAAGCAGAAGGAGTAAGAAATTCTTCATCATGTTCGATCCTTTCATAGATGACATTCTTGCTGAACCGACCGGTGTCAAAAGACCACGCCGAGGCCGAGCTTTACAAGACGCGGCGCCGACCAGTTGGCCGGGCTGTAGATGCTCTCTTCGTATGTGCTGAAGTCGCTCCAGTAACCCAGCCGATCCTGCGGTCGGATAATGGCCTGATTGGTCCGGCCGGTATGGCCGTCGACGTTGTTCTCGTTCAACTTGTCGAACAGGTTGTAGACATACATGGTAAAGCGCAGCCTGTAGTCGGCGATTTTCATAAAGTCGTAGTTGACCTTGAGATCGAACGAGTGATGGAAGGGCTTTTTGCCGTTGTTGGGCAGCAGGTAGACGCGGTTCAGCGGGTTTTGGTCGATGGGCGTCCAGGTGAATGCGGCGCCGGAACCGAGCCAGCCGATGAGCGAAATGCCCCACCTTTGCTGATTATAGCCGAGCTGCATGTTCAGCGTGTGCCGTTCGTCCCAGCTCATGGGAATGAGCGTCGGGATGGGGTCCTGGCTGTTGCCCGCACGGTTGAAGGTGAACTGCGGATTGTCGGCGTTGCCGCGCGTGTACTGCAGCGTATAGTTGACTTCGGCAAAGAAATTCTGCACATGGGCCTTGTATTTGACTTCCAGACCACGGGCGTTGCCATAGTCCTTGTTGCCGTACAGTCCATAGCGCACCTGATTGTAGGTGGTTACGATGTTCACAGTGGAGAGGTTGTAGATGTCTTTGTACCACAGCGCCACTTCCAAATCCATGAACTTGTTCAGCATCTGCCACAAGCCCACCTCGTAGCTTACGGTCATCTCGGGTTCGACCTGCGGATTGCCGAGCGTGCTGGCATAGTTGGTCGGAGCAATCACATAGTTGCTGTTCTGATACATGGTATTGTACGGGGGATACTGGTAGAAATGGCCGTAGCTGAAACGCAGCAGCGCCGTCTGCCCCAACTGATACGAAAGTCCCAAGCGCGGTGCAACGTTGAACTTGGGATCGGCTTTGGGATAGGTGCAGATCCACTCGGGCGTGTCCTCTTTCTGCAGCAGGTTGTTGGGGTTGCGATAATTGGAAGGATAGACGGTCTTGGGGTCGAAATACTCGGCGCGCGCCCCCAGGTTGATGACCATCTGATCGAACTCCATCTTGTCGGACAACCAAACCGCCGCCTGCTGAGGGCTCTTTTTGTACAAATCGGCATAGACCGTATTTCCATCCGTGATTTCCGGAGCGTAAAGAATAGCTGAGGCCGGTGAGTTGCGGTATAGGTTGAGAATCTGGTGCCAGGCCACGTCATAGCGGTATTTTACCGCCTCCGCACCGGTTTCGATTGCATGATTGTTGTTGATCTGCCAGGTCAAATCCAACCGCGCCTGATACTTGTCGGTCGACGACTCGTAGTGGCTCTTGTCCTGCCCGCCGGTGACAAAGCCGGTGTAGGACTGATTTGCCGCATAGCGGTCATGAATGTAACGCTGGTCGAGAGGATTCTTGAAAACATAATTGCCGTAATAGTTTTTCGAATAGGAAAGTTTGAGATCGTAGAAGAGCCGTGGATTGATGATGTGGTTGATCGTATAGGTAACCATTTGACTGTTGTTGTGATGCCGTGCCCGGCCGTCGGGTTTGTATTTGTTGGCGTGCGAGTAATTTTGGCTTTCGCTGGCGTTGATCAAATACATGGCCGACATCTTGAGGTTGCGCAGACGGTAGGTCAGCTTGCCGTTCAGACTGATTCCCTGATACCAATCCATCGGCACATAAGAGCCGTCGCCGGTGTGCTGATTGAACATGTATGTACCGGTCGCCGGGTCCCACGCCGACGGGTCAAGGAAACGGCTGTAATCCGGTTCGTCTGTCACGTTGAAGCGACGGATGCCGTTGAGATAGTTGTTATTATCCTCGATGCGGCCGCTCATAAAAAAGGTCAGGCGATTTCGGAAGATCGGGCCGTCGAGCTGGAATTTATAGTCGCGGTTGCGATCCACTTCTGCCGGCTTCAGACCGATGAAAATGTCACGATGAGCCGTGTAATAGTTGCCGAGGTAACCTTCGAACTTGCCGTGAAAGGACTCGCCGCCCTCTTTGGTGACCATGTTCACCACGCCGCTCATGGCTTCGCCGTATTTTGCGCTGAAAGTGCCGGTGATCACCTCCACTTCCTGAACGGCATCCTGATCCACGCTGATCATTTGGCCGCGGTTCAGACCGTTGGAGACCGAAACACCGTCGATCATATAGTTGGTTTCGTTCATACGGCCGCCGCGGAAATGCCCCTGGACCACGCCCGGCTGCAGCGCAACAACGGCGCCGGTATTTTCAACCGGCAGAACGTTCATCTGCTCCGAAGAAACGTTGCGGATCGAACTGGTCTGGTCTTTTTTCACCGCAATGCGGTCGGCGGTCACGACCACCTCGCCGCCGAGCTCCAGCGTCGTCTGCTGCAGTTTCACATCCAAGGTGCGCGTACGGTTCACCGAGACGTCAACCCCTTCGATGACCTTGGTCTGATAGCCCATCAGCATAAACTTTACGCGGTAGGTGCCCGGAGGAACATTGAGGATAAAGTACTTTCCATCCATGTCCGTGGCAGCGCCCAAATAGGTGTTCTCCACCACCACGTTGACGCCGATCAGAGGCTCGCCGTTGTCCGCGTCGGTAACCGTGCCGGAAATTTTACCGGCGGTCTGTGCGAACACCAGCCCGAATGACGAAAGGAGGAGCAGGACGATCGTCAATCTTGCCATATTTTTGCCCTTTCTTGAAAGTGATTTTGAAAACGTTTGCAGCTTTGAGGATTCGGAGGACGGATGATCAGAAGGGTTGCGTTAAGCGGTGTAGGATGTTTCATGTTGCGGCGGCATGACCTGCCGAAGCCGTAGCGTTCCCTCAAACGCTGCGGGCGGCCCGGCGGCAAACCCTTGCGCTGTTTCATTTTTCTCGGCATTCTCCACGCGCTTAAATATTCATCAGGTGCCCGGCACCCGACTGAAATTGCGTGTGATAATAGTAAAAATCCCTTTGTTAGTCAAGTTCAATCTTGCAACGCCTGCGTTGCGAATTCGTCGAAAAAATGCTAAATTAAGCCGAGCAAGAGCAGAGCGCATCCGGTGAGCAAAGCGCGCTGCAAATAGCTTTTTTCGAAAACGCAGAAAGAACTCGGCATCGCCGCCTTTACCGTTTAGAAGATCGGGAGGCGAGGCGGTACAGCACCGTATAACCTGATCGATCGGAGCAGGCTTTGTTTGTCGGCACCTCCATCATCGAAACGCGGACTTTACTGAAGGAACTGCGCAGAAGAGAACGCAGCGTCGGATTCGTGCCCACGATGGGCGCGCTGCACGAGGGCCACTTGTCCCTCGTTCGTCGTTCCCTGGCTGAAAACGAAGTTACCGCCGTGTCGATTTTCGTCAATCCGCTGCAGTTCGGCGCCAATGAGGATCTGGCCGTTTATCCGCGCATGCCGGAAAAGGATTTTGCCCTGCTGGAAGATCTCGGTGTCGATCTCTGCTTCTACCCCACGGTAGACGAGCTCATCGGCAGCGATATACAGACCTATGTCGATATGCACGGTTTACCGGATCATCTTTGCGGGCTCAGCCGTCCCGGCCATTTCCGCGGCGTCTGCACGATCGTTGCCAAGCTCTTCAACATTATTGAGCCGCAGCGCGCCTATTTCGGCCGTAAGGATCTGCAGCAGCTCTTGATCATCGAAAAAATGGTGCAGGACCTCAATTTCCCCCTCCAAATCATCGCCTGCCCTATTGTGCGCGAGCCGGACGGATTGGCCATGAGCTCCCGCAACCTCTATCTTTCCCCACAGGAGCGCCGTGAGGCAACGGTCCTGAGCCGGGCCATAAAGCAGGCGGCCGCCTCAGACTGGAACGGCACGCCGGCCGCAAAACTGATCGCCGAACTGCGCCGCACCATAGAGCAAGTTTCCTCCGCCTGCATCGATTATGTCAAAATCGTCGACCGCCGTTTAGAGGATGTGGAAATTGTGCATTCCGGGGACATTTTGGCTATGGCCGTTTTTATCGGCAGAACTCGCTTGATCGATAACCATATTTTCGGGGAAGAGGTTACTTTTTGACCATGAGCAAACCAAGCGTCGACGACCTGGTTGCCGCCAAAGGAAAACGACGGTTGGTCATGTTGACCTGCTACGATTACAGCTTTGCGCGGCTGCTCAACGGCCGCGCCGACATGCTTTTGGTCGGCGATTCCTTGGGCAACGTAGTGCTCGGCTACGACAGCACGGCCCGCGTCGATATGGAGGACATGTTGCGGCACACGGCAGCGGTGCGTCGCGGCGCGCCGGACAGCTTTCTCGTTGCCGACCTGCCCTTCGGAAGCTACGAGGACCCCGAGAGTGCCGTGAGCAACGCCCGCCGCCTGCTCGAGGCCGGTGCCGACGCCGTAAAGCCGGAAGGCCGTCCGGACATCGTGGAGGCGCTGACCGCGGCGGGAACAGCCGTCATGGGCCATTTGGGCTACCTGCCGCAGACCGCCTCTTCATTTCATATAGTCGGCAAAACCGACGCCGAACGGCTGCAGCTGCAGCGTCAGGCGTTGTCGATTGAAGCGGCGGGCGCCTTCAGTCTGGTACTGGAATGCGTACCGGCTGCGATCGCTGCGGAGCTCACTGAATCGTTACGCATTCCCGCCATAGGCATCGGCGCCGGTGCTGCCTGCGACGGCCAGGTGCTCGTGCTCTATGATTTACTCGGCTTGTTTAGCGATTTCAAACCCAAGTTCGTGCGGCGCTACGCCGACCTCGCAGCCGAGGTTACGGGCGCCGTAGACCGATTCATTGACGACGTTCGACAGGGTCGTTTCCCGTCGGAAAAGGAGGAATACCGTTGATGTTCATCACCATAATGAAATCCAAACTGCACGGCGCCACGGTAACCGACGCCGATGTGAACTATGAGGGAAGCATCACCATTGACCTGGACTTGATGGAACGCGCCGACATTTACCCCGGCGAAAGAGTCCAAGTGGTCAATCTGAACAACGGTGAGCGTCTGGAAACTTACACCATACCCGGCGAACGGGGATCGGGTGTAATCGCCATGAACGGCCCGGCGGCGCTCAAATGCAGCCGCGGCGATGTGATTCACATTATCTCTTACGGACTTTTGGAGCAGAACAAAGCGCTGACCTTCAAATCCAAGGTCATTTTTCTCGACGAGCGAAATCGACCCCGCCGCGAAAAAGAGAGCAAGAAATGATGATATTTCACAATGAAGTAGAATTATTTTTCAGTAAATTGTGCGTTGTGCGCCGCCGACGGCCCCTGCCGTCTTTCAGCGCAGCTGGTCAGTTGGTCCGCTAATCGGAAACGGAGAATCGACATGAAGATTCTGGTCTTGAACTGCGGCAGTTCCTCGGTCAAATTTCAGCTCATCGACATGGAGACTGAGGCGGTCATCGCCAAGGGGATCGTCGAAGAGATCGCGCGTTCTCATTCGAAACTCAAATACAAAGCAGCAGGCAAAGAGGAGTTTATTGAAAGCAAGCCGGTTGCCAACCACGAAGAGGCCTTGCGCCGCATCATCGATGTACTGATGGACCCAACGCTCGGCGTTATTCGCGACAAGTCGGAGATCAGCGGCATTGGACATCGTGTAGTTCACGGAGGCGCCGAGTTTGCCTCTTCGACCTTGATAGATGAAAACGTACGCGCCGGTATCCGCGCCTGTATCCCCCTCAGCCCGTTGCATAATCCCGCCAATTTGACCGGAATCGAGGTTGCGGACAAAATCCTATCCGGCATTCCTCAAGTGGCGGTGTTCGACACCTCACACGGCTCCACCCTGCCCCAGGCCGCATACATGTATGCCATTCCCCAGCGTTGGCGTGAAGTCTATAAAATCCGGCGCTATGGGTTTCACGGCACTTCGCACTCTTATGTGGCCAAAAAGGCCGCGGAACTCCTCGGCCGCCCCATCGAAGAGCTGCGAATCATCACATGCCATCTGGGCAACGGGGCCAGCATCAGCGCCGTCAAGTACGGCAAGTGCGTAGAGACGAGCATGGGCTTTACGCCGCTCGAGGGCTTGGTTATGGGCACGCGCAGCGGCGACATCGATCCGGCCATCATCCCCTTCATCGGCCGTCATGAAAAGTTATCCTTGGAAGAGATCGACGAGCAGCTCAACAAAAAGAGCGGCATGCTCGCGCTCACCGGGGACAGCGATTTCCGCATCATTGAGGACCGCGCCATCAAGGGAAGCAAAGCCGACCAACTGGCTTTGGATATTTACGTGCATCGCATCCGAAAATATATCGGCGCCTATACCTTTGTAATGGGCGGAGTGGATGTCATCGTCTTCACCGCCGGTATCGGCGAACGTTCGCCCTACGTGCGGGAACGGGTTCTGAAAGGGCTCGAGGAACTGGGCATCGTTCTCGACCTCGAAGCCAATGAAAAGAATGCTCTGCATCTGAGCACCGGCCGTGTGAAAGCGATGGTCATCCCCACAAACGAGGAGCTGGCGATTGCCCGTGACACCAAAGCCATTTTGCAGGGATTGAAAAAGTAAAAGAAAGGCTCCTTCGGGAGCCTTTTCAATTTAGAAGTTACTCGCAAGGCCGGGGTTTCGAATCTTCATTGCATTTGCGGAGCCGTTTCTCTTCAGTTTTTCGTTCAAAATAAAAAAGGCGCCTTTTTTGGAAAGGCGCCCTCGAGCGGGAGACGGGGCTCGAACCCGCGACGTCAAGCTTGGGAAGCTTGCATTCTACCGCTGAATTACTCCCGCTTTGACCGCTGCAATATGCTTCATTTCTCAGAAAAAATCAAGCGCTTTTTCGGTCTCATGCAACTTGCGTTAGGCCGCAGTCGGTCTATTTGGCCTTAAACACTTTGATGTTTCCATCCCGCCGATGGGCGACGTAAAGCTGCATCCCCCTGCCGTAGCCTTCAACACCAACAGCGTAAAAAGAGCCCGCAGGGAAAACATCACGATCGGCGCGGACGACGGTATCGTAATAATGCCCTTGTTCGTCAAGAACATGAACGCCGTTACGGTCGGCGACGAACAAAAGGCGGGGACGCTTGACCTTGCGGCTGCGGTAGTCGATTCCGCTGTTGTCCTCGGCAACGGCGATGCGGGTGGGAAAAACAAAGTGTACAGGCTTGCCCGTCTCGGCGTTCTTCCCCAAAGAGCCCATGCGTCGCAGCACCTCCCCGTTGGACCGGGTGACGACAAGCTGATGATTCCCCCAGTCCGCAATATAAACGTACCCCTCACTGTCCACGGCGATCCCTTCAGGGCTGTTGAGCGCCGTGCCTGTTGGAGAAAGAAAAAAAGTATGGTCGAGATTGAGGGGTTTTGATGGGTCATCCGCTCGAACGATCTTGTTTCCGGCGGCATCCGCAAGCAGATAGCCGTTCAAAACGGGATGGTAGACATAATCGCGGATGTACGGTGCAGTTAAAAGGCTTTGATAGAGCTCTTTGGAAGGAAGCCCTTTTTGGCCGACGTGAATGATCATATTCCGGTCATGGCGGTCCAACATCTGCGAGCCGTCGATCGAGGAGGCGGATGTGCTCGTCGGAAAGCTCAGCGAACGGCACGGTGCAAGGTAGAGTGTATCGATCTTCGGCTGTTGGAAGGTATGCTCGGTGAAGTAAGGATAATAACCGGCTGCGGTAACGGCGATGGAGGCCGTCGAACCCACATCGGCGTTTTCCAAAGAAAAAACGGTGCCGTCACCGGCTACAGCTTGCCCGTTGATCACTGCACTTATGGTCGAGGCCGGCGCATCGGCTTCCGTTACGACAACGATGCGCAAACCGGCGGTAATACGGCCGCGGCGCTCATCGATCGGCGCCGTGGTTTCGCTGAAAATGCCGTCTTTAACCAGCCATGAATTCGGCAATATATTCCGCGAGGGATAGAGCGATCGTTTCGGCAAACCAAAGAGCGTGAGCAGACGCAGAGCCTCGGCCGCCTTTTCCTCCTGCAGAAATCGCCTTTCCGCCAGATTTTCATATCGAATAGGTTGTCCGTCGCTGTCTCTTGACAGCACATCGGGGAATTGTACATTCGTATAGTCAATGCCATGCAAGGCACCTAAATCACCACCATCGCCGTCGGTGCTATTGTATCCGGCCTCGGCATTGACGGACCAGAATCGCGCTTGCTCGTAGTGTTGAGTCCTTTCTCTAATGATACGAAAGCACTCTCTGGCAGCCGCTTTATTACCTTCATACCTAAAAATTTCCGCTAAATAATAAAGGGCTCGAAGACAGTGGTGTTCGTTGATCAAATTTTTAAATATCTTTTCTGCAGCATTGTTTTGGCCTGCAAAAAAGAGCGCACGGCCTCGGACGTACTGTGCCTCAGGCCGATAAACATCAACCACTTGATTGAGCATCTCGGCGGATTCGCTGAAGCGTTGCCTTTTGAGCTCCACAGTTTTTTCGATTTCAGCCTGTAAGGAAAGGACAATGCCGCGGTAAAAGCGCGTTTCATTGGGGTGGTTGTTTTCCGTCAAGCGCAATAAAGAATTGATGATGGACAAATAAAATCTTCGTTCTTCGGCGACCACGGCTGCAGCCGACGGCGTTAATTCTTTGATAAAATGAAGTGCCTGGGTCGTTTGGTTATTGAAAAGTTGAAAGTTGTTAAGATCGATTTGGACGATGTTGCCTCCGACCGAGACATTATAAGCGATTCGCGCTTTAATCACCAACTTGTCTCGTTCCGAAATCAAAGCAGGCACATTCGATTGATACCGCTCGAGTTCTTGAACCAGTTCTCTTAGTAAAACACTCCTTCGAGCGGCATTTTGAGTTCCGATTGCCTGCTGTAATCGGAGCTGATAGCGCAGCAGCCGCGCCGTCTCTGTAAGGATATTCTGCCGATAAGAGTCTCCCTGCCGGGCAGCACCAATGTAGGCATTAAGAACATCTTGTGCGGCGGCAGGGTTCAAAATAGATTGGACATAGGCCAGCCAAAAACGGGCTTCATCCAAGCCGGCGGCGGCAGCCCGCCCGTAATAGCCGTTCGACTCCGCCAGCGCCACCCATCTGTTGTCCACGGCATCCGCTGTCGAGAGAAGACTAAACGCTTGAACCGCATTCCCCAAACGAAACAGTTTTTCCGCACTGTAATTGCCGTCCGGCAGAGCACTTGTAAGGGTGTTGAAGGGAATATAATAGTTATCAGATCTGCTCAACCAAAACAATTGAAGGTTCCGGAAAGCCTCTGAATAGTTAAGGACGGGAGTCCAAACCGACTTGGTGTCGGCAAGCACTAGATCAAAAACGTTTTGATAGTTTATGCCGTTCAAAGTGCCTATTGCACTCATTCCTTCTATTTTTCCGAGTTGAAGCAGCGCATCGCGGCGACGCACCTCTGCAGCGACCTTGAGCTCATTTGAAGCTCCGGCTTGTTGTGATATTTTTCCGAACAAATCCGCTGCCTGCCGTATCTCGCCTGCGAGAGGAGAAATTTCCCCCTGGGGCGCCTGAGCGATCGTCTGTCGGCTGAAAATGACATAGGTTTGGTAAAGAGACTTTACTAACTTGGCCTCGGCGGCCATGTAAGCCCCTGCTGCTCTCACCTCATCCGGCGCATCAGCAGCGCCGGCAGCCGAAGCAAAAGCTTCGTAAGACTGGTTGAGCCGATCGGCAATATCTCCTTCACCCAGCTCTGCAAGACGAAACAGAACCCACCCCTTTTTATATAGGGCAAAGGGACGATAGTCGCTGGTTCTCAAGTCTGCATGATTGAGGGATTCGGTAATGAGCCGTAAAGCGTTGCGTAACTGGTCCGCTCTGCCGGAAGTCAACCCGAGACTATACCAGCTTTCACCGGCGAAATACTTTGGAATTCCCTGCTGCGCATCAGGAAGAGTCGGCAGCAGAGCGTTTACGGTGTTGATGCACCCTTGGTAATCGCCGCTGTTGAATTGTCGGATGTATTCGCTCTCCTGCGGAAGAGCCGGTGATACCGTCAAAAGGCATATCAGGACGGCCGTTCTTTTTCGCATCAATTTTTGCATGGATTCCTCATCAAAATGGACAACACGGCTCGATTTGAGGCCTAAAAAGCACCATATCTTAATTGAAAGCCCTCTCCAACCACATAATGCAGGGTGCCGTCTACGACCCTTGCTTCTCCCGTCGGAACGGGCTGCAACTGTGAGGCGTCGATCGTAACGGTTCTGTTGCCGCCATGGAACCAGAAGCGGATGCGGCCTCGCTTGTAAGGTGTATACTTCCATGTGTTGAGGCATTGGCGAAGGTAGGCGCCGGCGGCCGGTCGGCCGCGATCGTCCACACTGATCACTCTCAAAAAACCCTCTGAATTTACCTCGGCTTCGATTTTGACGTCGATCACCAATTCCACGGCAATCAACTGCGCCCACTTCACCGGTGTCATGCCGGCGGCGCCGGGGTTGATTTGGAAAACAAGGTCTTGAATGGGGGGACCGGCTAGGACAATCGCGCTTGTACCCGGCCTTCGAATCATCGGCACTTCTTCTTTTATAAATAAATGAGGAATGTGAATACGTGGTTGCGGACCAAAAGAGAGCAGCGGAGCAATTAAAAGTATTAAAACGACCAAGACCGGCAGCAGAAACAAGAGCGGCACGAGCGCCTTGACTAATTTTTCCCTCTTTATTTTGGACATATTCATATTGCAGCCCCGTATTCTGTGGTTAGAACTGAATCACAACATTTTGCTGGGTGGCCCCGCCGGTGTGGACAGTCTCTATGCGGAATTGGCTTGCATTTTCGAAATCCTTAACGCTTCCGCCGGCGCAGCCATACTGGATATTCGGTCGATCCATTAGCTTATTCAAGATCTCCATCACCAGCCCATAAGGCATCTCGTCCGGGCAACGAATAAGGACAAAATATTGTCGGCTAGGGTTTTCAGCCGCTTCCTTCTTCAATCGGTTTAATCGATCATCCAAACTTGCCATATTGCAGGAAGACTTGCGGAAAATGTCCAAGATCTGATTTTTTTTATCCGTCTCTGAATAAGGCAACTGGAGAACATTTACAGCCATATTTCTTACATCATTTCCCAAAAACCAGAATCGATCTTGGTCGACAATCTGAATGACGATCTGCGCTTCTCCAGGACGGTTGATCGGGGTCGGCAATGCCAATTTTTGCTCAGTCCCTCCCATATTGGCCAGCATGCTGGTCACGAGAAAGAAAAGAAGAAGGATAAACGCCATGTCGATCAACGAATGAAGCTGCGGCTTACGATTGCCATCTAATATCATCTCGATCGCCTTCATGAGGATGTCCCCTCCGCAGATTCAGTTGTCGGCGCCGAAACCCGAAAGGTGACTTTCGGAACGTTTCTCATCCTTTTGACCGGATCCTCCTCCGGGTCATCTTGACACTGCTTGAAAATATAGTCGATGATTTTGAACTCGGTATCCTCGTCGGCAACAATTTCGACCGTGTTCTCAAGTCCGTCCGATTGTAAAAAGGCCCTTCTATAATTAGAAATACTCTCCTTTATTAGTCGAAACGCTCGGAGGTTTTCCACTTCCGGCCCGCTCAACTGCAGAAAATTACGGTTGAACACGGCAATATGGCTGCTGTCCGGAGAATCCTTTGCAAGCTCTCTGTCAATTCTCTCTAAAGCCTCTTCTTCGCTTCTGTCCAGCGCCGGATCCAGAACACGGAGTACTTTAAGGCCGCTTTCAGTCCTTTCGATTTTCAGCGTAAGAGCGTTCAACCGGCTATCCATAGCGGCGGCGTTACCCGATATTCTGGGCAGTTTGGATTCCGGTTGCGGCGATGAGAGGCCTGAAGATACCGAGACGGCAAAGTTCACGATGAAGAAAATCAGCAACAGAAAAACCAAGTCGATCAGCGTCGGCAGATCGATGTCCCTATTGCCTTCTTTATCTTTGAGGATATACTTGAGCATGACACTTCATCCCGTCGGTTTACAAAACTTCGCAACGCCGTCACAGCTTTTCTGTAAGCTGAAGCGTGATAGTTTTCCATTGATTGTAAATCCAATCCAGTCTATTTCGGTAGCCGTAATAAAATAATATTAACACGATTGCGACCGCCAGACCAAATATGGTCGTGTATAAAGCCTCATAAATACCACCTGCCAATTCATTGACCATTTTGGAAGAATCTTGGAAGCTGCTATTTGTGGATATCTTCAGGAAAGCTTGTGTAATGCCGGTGACTGTACCGAATAATCCGATCAATGGAGCGATGGCGCCGTAGTTCCAAAGGGATTCCACTTTGGATTCTTCTCTAAGCGCAAGCAACTCTGAATCCGCCCGATTGTCCATCGCCCGATCCACCTCGCTGGAAATCACCGTCGCGAGATTGAGATTATTGATATGATTCTCTATTCCAGCCAGCAAAATTCTTGCGATCGGGTAATATGTTAAACCTTTTTTGTTTCTCGTTTCCAGGATATCCTTTTCAATATCCTGCCAAGAATAGCGGACCTCTTTTGCCTTCAGTCTTATTGTTATGCCGTCTTTTTCAATATTTTTAAAGATAGATCCTCTCCCAAAATGCTTCTTGAGCTTAGTAATGAGGCCGCGAAGCTTTTTATCCAAATCATCGCAGTTTTCATAATCAAATGTCAGCAGTTCCCTGATCGCCAGCATAGCCTCATAAGCATTTTTTCGACCTCCATTATTTAGAGTATCAAGATCATGAACATTACATTTATCAATAAGTGACTTCCACGCCTCGATGATAAATAGAAACCTCGGAGCCAAGCTGTTTTCGTGAGTACTATCTTTTGGAAAAAGTCTGGCCTTTAAAGAATAATCAACTTTATAAGGAAATACATTTTCAATGGCAAGTTTTTTTAATAAACGCGGGCTTACATGAAAAATCGACAAAAGGATTATAATAAAAAGTCCTATAAAAGCAAGTTTTCCCATAATGGATGATTTTGTAAAAACCGTCTGCAATTGAGTTATCGGATTCGCGACTGTAGTCTCATTCTTTGCATACAAACTATACTGAAAACAAATCCACGCGGTATCTGAGCGTACAATCGCTCCGTCAGGCCGGCGGCCTTCCACTCTGAAATAGTAAGGATCCTTGCCGACTTTGAGATTTGTGAACCTGGCGCGGCTTGAGTCAACAACGCTGAGAGAGATAGGGCGCTTAAAAGTACTGTCATTATGTGCCATATAGGCTTGAAATCCGGTGAGTTCGGGAGTATCGATGCGAACTCCTCGGCCCTGCTCGTCGATTCGGTACAACTGCCATTCTACGACGACATCGTTTACAAAAGGTCGAGCGAACCAGTTTCTGTCAGCCGGCTTTTCAACCTTGAGATTGGAAATGTGCACCTTGTAATTCTCCTGAGCTGAAACGAGTGTCGCCCCTATGAGAAGGATGACAACCGCAGCATTGAACAAGCCAACAAACAGTCGTTGCTTTTTCACAAGAACCTCCGAAACTCTTTGTTCATGCCATTAAAGATAATTGATCATTAAAAGTCCGCCGTTCTTTTCAATCCGGCAGCAGGAGCGTCAAGGCAACAAAGCGTCCACCCTGTTTTCCGCTTCTGCTGCATGGACGGTAAAGGGATAAAAGCGGCTCACTTTTGCAAAAGCTTTAAGGGCCTCTTGAGTATCCCCCATGGCTTCGCAGCAGCGGCCGATCAGCCACTGAGCATCGTCGGCGATGACCATGATTTTGTCGCCGGCGCTGTCCAAATAGTCATAGGCCGGGCAGCGGGGGTGATTATAGGCCAAATTTCCGGCATATCGTTCAACAACAAGGGCCAAGGTGTCCTTTGCCGCTTGGTATTGACCTTTTTGCATCAGCAGTTCTCCGAGGTGAAGATAGGACAACCCCTGCATGCTCTTCTCATCATTCGGAAACCTGACGGCCGAACGAAACTCCTTTAAAGCCGCGTCGACGTCGCCTCGAGCGCGAAGGGCGACGCCTCGCAGATAATGAGCCGACATGTGAGGAGTCGTTACCTCACTTAGGGATTCCAGGGCATTACCGTATCGTTCGAGCAGCACATGCATTTCGGCGGTGACCAGCAAGGTGTTTTCATCAAGACCCGCCTTTTTCTTCCTTTCTTCTTCTGCAAAAACGACTATTTTTTCGGCAATGGGTTTCAGACGGTCGATAAGGTCTTTTTTCGCCCAGTGCTCTTTCATAACCTTTTGAGCTTCGTGATAATACCAAACGGCGGCGTTTTTCCCACCGACAAAATTGATGTATCGCTCCTGGTTGTTTGCATCGTAATCTTCCGCCAGTTTTACGGCTGCTTCGCGAGCCAAGTCCATGTTATCCTGGTAACGAACCAGCACGTGCAGATATTGCTGCATCGCTTGTGAGGCGTCTTTATCGGCCAGTTCATTATGATAGGATTGATCATACTTTTTACCGAAATCAACCGTCAGAAACAGCCGAAAGTCACTTCCAATTGTATAGTCCGACTTGAGCCCGTAGGCAAAATCCAGGCGCACGGCGGCGTCTTTGAAGTAATCGAAGCGGACGCCGGCGCCGAACGACGGGGCTTTGCTGCGTGTATTCCAGCCGGCGCGCAAGGCGGGCTGCAGGCCCTCCACCGGCATCGGTGTAAAGGCCTCCAAACCGGTGAACCAACCGGTCTTTTTCTTCTGTACGAACTCGTTGTCCAACAGCACGTTGATTTGCCACGTTTCAAAAGCCAGTCGATAAGAGGCTCCCCATCGAAAGACCTGGGGATAGTGATCCTTAATCCCTATACCGATTTTGGGGGGAATGACGTTCTGCCAGGCAAAACCCAGCTGCAGCGGTATGACGCGGCGCAGGCTGAACAATCGATTTGAAAGAAGGCTGAACAGCGGAAGGTTGAGGGGGCGGAATGAGGCGCCGAGATCCATGCCCCATCCCCAAGAACCGGTGGAGCCGTAGCCGGCAAGTCCTGGGAAAGCCTGATTGATCACCTTGAAGCTGAGCCCGCCGTTAAGTATTCCCCATGTGCCGACGAATTCACGCGCACCTGAGAGGATAAAGGCCTGGTCATAGTAGTCGAAAGTGCCGAGGGAAATATTCTGGTCGTTCCGCTGATCAAATTCAGCCATGCCGAGGTTAACCCAGCCGATGCCGAAGGCATATCTTGGATCGGGCAGAAGCGCCGGCAAAGCCGCCGCCAAATAGGTGTACCGCGAATCGAGGAAAAGATTGGTGTACATCGAGGTGAATTCTTTGCGCGGCACGTTCATCAGACCGGCGGGATTCCAGTAAACGGCACTTGCATCATCCGCCATGCCGGTGAAAACGTGTCCCATTCCCAGCGCGCGCCCGCCGACGCCGTAGCGCAGAAATTCGCCCGGTTGTCCGGCATCGCCGGTCTGTGCAGCGCCGTAGCCCGAAAGCAACAGTCCCGCGACGAAAGCCGAAATGACAGAGTTACTTGCTCTCTTCATCCACGTGTGTCCGCAATTGTTGTTCAAAATGCTGCCCCAAGGTAAGGCGTAACCGTTCGCAGCAGTCTTTTTCTTCATAAAAGCTCCGCCTTGGCCCGCGTTTTCAGGCGTTTCGGTTTACCAACTCGGCCGTTTCTTCACCACGGCGATCTTGCGTTTGTACTGCTCGCCGGTTTTTAATACATCAATGACGCAAATGTATCCGCCGTCGGCAACCAGCTCGCCGCGATCGTTGCGACCGTCCCAGATCAATCCCGGCGTATCCTCGGAGTCTCCCCCTGCAAATCGACCGTTGCAGAAAACTTCCTTTTTATGAACCAAGTTGCCGAAGGGATCGAAAATGCTGATTCTGACGGTCGAGCCGTCATCGCTGTTGATGGGCAGAATCAGCTTGGTGACCTCCTTTGTAGGATCGAACGGGTTGGGAAAATTGGACACTTCCAAGGAATTGTAGCGAACCGTCTTTGTGATCACGTTCGAGGGATGGGTGATCCACCCGAAATCGCCTCGGGCCGCGCAAGCGGCCAACGAGTCGGGTCGGTTCTGATCGGCGTCGGCTTGATCCACCAGAAAAAATGCAAGCGTCCGGTCACCGACTTCATTAAGCAGGGTCAGGGTGTCGCTGCCGGCGGTTCCGTTTGCGGAAAGCCATCGCGTTTGAGATCGTTGAACGCGCCGCTGATCGTCGCGGTAAGTTTCGGTGACAATCAGACCGGCAATTCCGCTCAACGCATCGGAACCCTTCCATTCAAAACGGAAGCCTTGTCGTTCAGAAGTCAGGCGGCTGCAGACGACATCCAGCAGTTGCGGCGCCTCGACGTCGAGGAGCAATGAAGCCGAAGCGGAATCGGCTACCCCCCGGCGATTCTGTACGATGGTCGAGATCTTAACGAGTCCGCCCTGAGCCGTCGGCAATGGTATCTCTCTGACATCCAAATTCTTGCTCCGATCAGCCACTGGGCCGCTATAGAGGAGAGTTCCGTCGAGCGCGCGCAGTTCCAAGGTCGCCCAATCGCCTTGCAGCAGGCGGGTCACGGCGACCAATTTTCCGCCTATGCCGTTCGTGTAAAAGCTGTCGCTTCGTTCGGCATCGGCAGGAAGTTCGGCGGCCGGCGAAGCAAAGGCGGGAAATTCGCTATAGTCATACAACGTCAAAGCAACTTTCGGCGGCTCCTGAATATCGACGAGCAGCCGCGCTTTGTTGGAGCCGTTACCGGCCGAGTCGATCAGCACAAGGGTGTGCTCCCCTTCCTGGGGATCGGGAACTTTGAGGAATCCGCTCGCCTCAGCTAAAGTCGGTGCGCGGCCAAGCCGCTTTTGGGAGCCGTCAGGATAAGTGATTTCTACATCGCTGATGAACTCGGGATAGGGGCATTCGGCGGTGATTTGGATGAGAGCCGTGTCCGCCGCCGTATCGGAGAGAACGAGAGAATCGAGCGTTGCCGGAATGCGGATGTCCTGCTTTAAGTAGCGGATCGTCGCACTCTGCTCCTCGCTTCGGTTGCCGGCACGGTCACGAAGAACAGCCCGCACGTCGTGCGTTTCCAGCGCCGCGCCGGTCGACAACTTTACTTCGTAAAAAGCCTTCCAGGATAAAACGGCGGGCAGCTCCTGATCCTCGACCATGTCTCCTGCCGTGCCGTCCAGTTCGATCGACCGGATGTCCGTGTCGTCGCTGGGGCAAGCGAGTCGAACGACAGAATCATTGCTGAAGCCGGGCAGCGCCGCAAAAGGTTCCGGCGTGGTATCGATCAGGTTAAAGTCGGTGAAGGCCGGCGCCGACGGGTCATAGGTGATGGTGAAGCTCGGCCATTTTGAAGAATCTGCAGCCGGCCTATTGCTGACGACGGCCTCCGCTTTCACAGTATAAGAGCCTCCGTCGCCCAGCCCGCCGAAAAGCTCACGCAGATCCAAAAGACCGCTTTCGGCGTCCGGCATCGATTTAGACCGGCCTTCGGCGCCGTGAAAGATGATGCGCTCCAGATTTTCGAGCCGGAAATTGCATCGAGAGATTTTCCATTTGACCAAAGGTTCGTTGGTCAAACCGGCGTCGGCTTCGTCCGGAGGCTTCGATGCGTCGCTGAGATAAAGCTCGAACTCGGGGGCAGGCAGTGTTAAATGAAGACTATCGGTTTCGTTGCCGGCGAAATCGATGAGGGAAACCCACCATCCATTACTGTTCTCCGGCACAACGACGCTGCCCTCGGCAACGTTCCGGTAAAGCGCTCCGTTGACCCTGAAGCGGCTCAAGTCAGGAATCAGCTCCCTGTTTTTGAAGGTGATGAGAACCGATTTCGGATCCTTCAGCGTATCGGCAACACCAAAGTGCTCAATTGCGACAGCGGCGATCGTTCGATCGTAAATGATTACGGCCGACACGATATTGGAAAGGTTTCCGGCTGAATCCGCTGCTTGAAAGGTAAAGTGCTTCGTCCCTTCGGGTTCCGGCATTTCGTAAAAGAATTGAAGCGAATCGGTAGTTCGCCGCACGGTTTCAGGGCCGGTCTGCAGAACTCTGTAAAGGTCTTTCTCAGCCGAAACAAGCGTCACAAGGACACGGCGTTCGCGGGTGTATCCGTCATAAGAGCCGTTTCGAGCGTCATCCTTTTCAGAGATCAAGGCCTTTACCGACATGCTTTGAAGGGTCGGAAGCGTAGTGTCGTAAAGAATCGCTCGACTCGGCCCGTCCTGTTGTCGGTTTCCAAAAGAATCGACTCCGTTGATCTGCAGGGTCATTCGAGTCTTGCCGGTCAGTTGAGGATTGAGACGGCGCAGATCGAATGAAAAGGAGCCGTTCGGTGCCGGGTCGGTAACGGACTTTTTCCCTTCAAGCCAGACGACTTGAATAGAGTCCGCTGCTTTGCTGCCTTCGGCCGGTTTCAGGTCGCTGACGATCACGGTATAATCGTTGGTGTACGGAGCGTCGGGCGCGAACCAGTCATCCTTTCCCCAGTCGGGATCATGCAGCCGAAAAGCCTCATATCGCGGCGGTTCCACGATGAACCGGATCGTTTTCGATGCTGAGACACGGTTTCCGGCCATATCCTGAGCGATTACAGTCAAGTCGAACTGGCCGTCCTGCGCCGGAACTGTTACGGTAATCAAAAGGACGAGGCTGCTGCCCTGCGGGATTTGCCTTCGAGTATACGTGAGGCCCGGAAGCGCAACCTCTATCGAGGAGGTGTCCACACCCGAAAGAGCATCACTGAGTCGCACCGAAAGTTCGATCGTTCCTTGATTCACATCTGCGGAAGAATAAATGGACTTGATCAGAGACAAGTCGACCTCCGGCGGGCGGGTGTCGACCTTGATCTCGATTTCCGGAGAAACGATACCGCAGTTACCCGGAACCTTCCATACTTCAGGCGTCTTTTCACTTCCGCCGTGGGAATCGGGGCTGTATGCGGCATCGCAGGCTTCAAGTCGAATTCGTGAAAGGCCGTCATTGAGGTGAAGCGGAAAGACCGTACTGACGCTCTTGGGGGCCTCGTTAACGGGCACTCCGGTAAAGAACACCGTATCGGCAGACACCGCGCCTGAAAGACGCGCCGAAGAAACCCCCGCCGCATCCTGCAAGCTGAACCGCACGTTTAGGCTGCCGCTGTTGAACCACCCGTTTACCATTGCAGCGCCGCCGATCCCGAAGGACTCGAGCTGCGGCGGCTGGTCGTCACCCGTAGAGCCGACGACGGCCGACCACTCGCCGACCTCATTCTCAAACGGGTTTTCGCTCTTGCCGGGGACCCACAGCCTTGCGCGATAGTAACGCGGCGCACCGACCGGCTGCTCAACAGAAATGCTGACTTGGCTGCCGCGGGGATAGCGATCCGGCGGCAGAGTGATGACCGTTCCTTCGTCAAACGAGGGTGTGGAAGAGGACTGAACTTCAATGAGGCAGTCTCTCAGTTTAAAAGTTCCCCAAGAAACGCTCAGGTTTTCTCCCAGAAAATCCCAGAAAAGCTGATTGGCAGTGCCCTGAGTAAACAACGGCTCCGCCAACAAATTGATGACCGGGATTTCCGGATTGGCTTTCACCGTTCCGGACACAATTTGTCGGTAAACAGCGGCTCGAAAAGCCTCTTCACCGGCAGTAATGCTCCTCACTTCTTGCGCAAAACCGATGGAAGCCATGAGTAAAAGAAAAAGCCCCAGTCGTGCCGACCGGCCCACCTGCCGAATGCGGTTACTTTTCATAATACCTTTTCTTTTCTGATAGAGAACGCCTTGGGTGTTTTTCTACTTGAGCAACAACATGCTGCGCACAATGCGCCCTTCTTTTCCTTCCATAGACCTAGTGCGAATAATATAAAAGTAGAGACCGCTGGCGGCCTGTCGGCCGTCCTCATCAAGCCCGTTCCAAAGGGCAACCATTGTGCCCGCTCTTTCGTGTCGATTGAGGAGTGTACGAACTCTGCGTCCCTGAACATTGTAAACATCGACGGTCACATGAGCATCCTGCTCCAGCGTGAAAAATATCTGCGTTGTCGGGTTGAAGGGGTTGGGGAAGTTGTAAGCGGCAGTCATGCCTCCATGGTTCTGCCCAGGCTGAGGCAAGTTGTTGATGTCTTCCACTTTAATAACTGTTACGGACGGCGACCAGAGGCTCTCCGTTTTGTCGCTGAAAACGACCTTGGCATTGACGGTATGAGGTCCTTCCTCGAGCAGCCGCATGGCGCAGCTGTTTACCCCCGGCATCAGCGACAGGGAAGCCGCCTCGCTGAAATCGAACTCGCGGTCGTTGTAGCGGATTACGATTTTGGCGATCGACTCATCGAATTTGAAATTGCTCAGATCAGCGATGAGAAGCTCCATCGAACGGCTTGTAAAGCGTTTTCCGTCTGCTTCCGCCTCATAGGTCAGGTCGACCATCGGTGCCGCCTGGCACCGAGCCCCGGCCGTGAAGGCGCTTTCGTCGGCGCTTCTCTTGTTGCTTACCCGATCGACGGAGCCGACTTTGTAATACACAGGCCGATTGTAGCCGATGCTCGCGAACGAATCGACAAATGCCGGGGTCTGAACCTGAGCAATTTGCACAAAACTGGAATCGACACCTTCAATCTTGCGGTAAACCAAGTAACCGGCCAGGCCGCTTGTCAAATCTTGGGTATCCCCCCAGTTCAGCTCCATCCATCCTTTAATGTTGCTTTCGTTGGCGTACGGCGTTACGGTCAGCCAGGGTATATCGTCAGGAGCGAAACAGTCCGGTATGACGTACAGGGTATCCGGCGACGACCAGTCGCTGTGGTTATCCTGAAGGTCTTTAAAGCGGGCGCGGATATAGTAGCGATGTCCATCGATAAATGAGAGGCTATGACGTCCGCCGGCGCTAAGGTCGAACTGAATAGTCGGCGGTTGGGACTTGCGGACAGGCAGCCAGCCGCTTTCGAAAAAGAAGGTATTGGGCCTCCAACGATCAGCAAAGAACTTGATGCTGTCCCGGGCTACTTCGAACTGAACGAAATGGGATTCTGGAATGGCCAACCCGGAAATATCGGCGGTCAGCGTCAACAGCGCGCCTTGATGAAAGCGATCGGCCACCGGCCTGTCGATTACGCTCACCTTGGGCGCCTGAATACCGACGACGAGCTTGGAGACGACGCCGGTGCTGCGGTTGCCGACTCTGTCTACGGCGTCGATTCGGTACTGATAGACCGGTTCGCCGGAGGCAGGCGGTATCTGATCGACATACTGATAAGGCGGACCGGCCTCAGCAGGAATATCCGCGACGGCCACTGTGGTCAGGGTGCCGTTGATCTTTTCATAACGGATGACTTGATAGTAAGCAACGCCCGAGCCTATATCCTCCACTTCCTGCCAAAAAAGCTCCGCCCGACGATTGGAGTAACTGCTCATCGGATCGATGACCACCTGTCCCGGCGGCGTAGCGTCCTGTGTGGACCAAGTGGTATCGGAGTAGATCACCTCCGTCGGCGACAGATAGGTTTCCACATAATAACCGTAAGTATGGCCGTCCCTCAGGCCGTTGAACACCGCCGCTTTGACGGTATCCGGCAACGCTTTCCGGCCGCCGACGGACGACGAAGGTTTGCGGAGAGAAGCGGTTTTATCGATGCAAATGACCTGCTGATCGTAGACGTCGCTGTACACCGGCCGATAGTAGACGGTGTTCGTCGTGCTGCGGCTAAATTGAGGCTCGGCTACCATAGCGGGATGCTGCCATAGAAGACGAATTCCGTGAAATTCGACGCTGTTGTTTTGACCAGCTCCTACATATTGGTCCCCGCAGCGAAACCAGATTTCATTCGTTCCCTTTTTCAAATAAAGCAGACCGTGATCGTTTCGGTAATAATCATACCGTGCTTTGGGGCCTTGAACCTTTTTCCCCGTTGAAGGCCCGCTGTTTTGATCGGGCACAATGGGGCCGACTACCGTCGTCTCAGGCAAAGCGATGCAAAAGCGATACTGCTCCTTGTCCTGAAAAGGCTCAACCGCCGGACTATATAGAGCCGTCACTTCAACGCGGTAATAGCCGCTGTAAGGGACATCCTTGAGAAGAATGTGCCGGCTTTCAAGGAGGCCCGAATAGACAAGAATGTGGTCCCAGAAAACATAGGTCACTTTTTGTTCTTTGATAAAGCTGTCGGGAACCGCCTCGTAGGAAAGCGTCGAGGCCGTCAGCTCCATCGGGACGTCATGTTCGTCGGCAATCGTCGGTGCATTCTTTTCCGCCGCATTCAATACAAGGGCAAGGAAAAGGATGGAACAGCCGAATCTTTTCATCCTCATAAAGCACCCCATTAACCATTTAATGGATTCCCTCAACTACCTTGACCCACTCGAGGTGCATTATCTTACACACTTCAATGAGACGGATCTCGTTTGTTGCCCTACACTTTAGGTATCCGAGTGGTTTTTGCGTTGCTCTTCAGTACCTCATAACCTTCTTGTTGCGGAGCAAAATTCATTAGGGTGCCCATCAAAAGAAAGTTATACCCCACATGGCCATATAATTCAAATATATAAGCTAACCTAATTACAATTTAGTTCTTTTTGACAATTGTGCAAGACAATTTTCGAGCATTATTCGGAAAAAATATTCCCTTGCTTCCATCAGCATTGTTTTATACTTTTGTCTGCATTTTGGGAATGCAAGGCGATCTGGTGGCGCCCGCGGTCTTCAAAACCGTTGTGAGGCAGCGTTCCTGCCTTGGGTGGGTTCGATTCCCATGCATTCCCGCCGAGACAGGGTTTATGCAGCAGCATAAACCCTTTCATGTATCGCTTTCGAGGAAGGGTGAACCATTTCAGCGAATTCATTCTCCTGACGTTTTTCGGAGTCTTTGCCGGATTCATCAACGTCATGGCCGGCGGCGGCTCCACCCTCACCATGCCGCTGCTCATCTTTCTCGGCCTGGACGGGGCTACGGCCAACGGCACCAACCGGGTCGCCGTGCTTTTTCAAAATATCTCTGCCGTGCGCAAGTTTCATCGAGAAGAACTTTACAATCTGCGCACTTGCCTCACTTTTGCGGCGTGGGCTTTGCCGGGAGCGCTGCTCGGCGCCGTGACCGCCGTGCGCATTCAGGACGAATGGTTTCAAAAAATCCTGGCTGCGGTCATCCTCGTCGTTACCCTTTGGTCGATCCGGCCGCCGCGCATTACAACCCACTCAGAAGAACGCCGGTCAAAGCTGATCTATCCCGTGCTGCTGCTGATCGGCTTTTACGCGGGATTTATTCAAGCCGGCGTCGGCTTCCTCTTAATGGCCGCCTTCAGCGGTATTCTCCATACCGGTTTGATTCATGCCAACAAACAAAAGGTCTTTATCATTCTCGCAACGACGTTGCCGTCGCTGCTTGTGTTTGCCTGCACTAGGCGAATTCATTACGGTTACGCCGCTGCGCTTTCGATCGGCAACGCCTTCGGCGGCTGGTGGGCGGTGCATCTTTCGCTTCGCAAGGGCGAAGGCATCATTCGCGCCGTCCTTCCGGCGGCTGCGCTGCTCATGTCGTTGAAACTGTTCGGCCTTTTTTAGGGAGGTTTCCCCAATGGATCCCAAGCGGTTAATAGTCGCCATCGTCGCGGGAATCGTGTCGGCCGTTTTCATTTACAAGTTCACCACCAATTCCAGTTACCGCCGCCGCGTCGGGCATTTTTTCAAGTCGCTTATTCCTCCGCCTCAATATCGGATGCTCGTCGCCGTGCGGCACCGGCGCAATGTGCGCAATCAATTGGCTTCCATGGATCCAAAGGCCTACATGGGGGTTATGGAAAAGGTTACTCTGCAGCTCAAGGAAATCGACAAAAAGTGGCGCAAGTTGGGTCATTTCGAGAGCGGCTTTTATCGTTCAGAGTACGGCATCCCCGGCCCCGGAGATGAAAACTGGCTGGTGTTCGCCGTCTACCATGTCAGCAGTTACAGGCATTATCGACAGTGCCTCATGATCTTAGAATCGCCGGAGTTCCTGCCCTTAAGACACTATTGTGAATTTCACATTATCTTCGGCCGAAAGCTGAAATATCTCCACCTCGCCTCTCACGAGTTGTTATGAAGCCTCTCCTTTCTTGAACAGCTCGTCCAGTTTGCGCCGCGCCGAGTCTGCTCGGTGATCAACGGCAATGCGCTCCGCCGTAGACGGCGTAAAATATTCGCAGAAATTGGCGATCTCTTTGTCTTGAACCCGCTGCGCCTGCGGCTCGCGGCATTCCTTCCAAGCCACCGGATCGTACAGTTCGCAATTCAGACAGCACCGTAAGTAGCTGTCGCATTTGGGGCAAGTGTCCTGGCGAAAAAGCTTCTGCCCGGGTTTGAGAACGACCTCGTATCCGCAACGGTGACATTTCATGGTCGGCGATCCCTTTCTTCTTAAAATCCATATATCGTATTCCGGAAGGCTGCTTTCAGCATTCGAATCCGTTCCGGATTGCTAATAACCTTTCCAACCATCTAAAAAACTTTAAATCGGCTCTTCGTGGCTTCGACGATCGTGCTAAAGGACGGAAAGCCGCATGCCTTGTTCGTCGACATCGAAGTCGAAAAAACGGGCGCGGGCGTTCGGCGGCGAGGCCTCGAGTTCGGCACGAATGCGCGCCGCTGCACGACGGTCTTTGGCGACAATGAAGAGAAAGCCGCCTCCGCCTGCGCCGAGGAGCTTGGCGCCCAGCATCCAATCGTCGATTCGCCTCAAAATCGCTTCGACGACTTTGGTGGTTTGGCCTTGGTCGAGCGTTTTGTTCAAAGCCCAGGCGCGGCGAATCTTGCGTCCGAAATCGTCGATGCGGCGATGATCGAGGTCTTCTTTCATTTCGCGCGCCAGCGCCGCAAGTTCGTCGAGCGCCCGAAGCGCTTCGGCTTCGCGTTTCAGATAACGCCCCACGACCTGGCGCAGAAGGTTTTTGGCCAGGCGTCGCCCGCCGGTGTAATAAAGCAGAAAGCGCTCGCCGATGGGTATGCCGGTCGGTGCCAAGGTCGTCCAAGCGAGCGTCGGGGTCTGATCGTAGCCGGGGGAGGTGGTAATCAGCTTTACACCGCCGGCGACGCCGCCGATCTGATCCTGCCAGCCGCCGCCGGTGGTCATGAGCTGCTCGAGGTTGCTCGTTCGTGCATAGATTTCCGATCGCGGCATGGTGCGTCCGCTCAGCCGCGCCAGAGCGGCGATAATGCCGGCGCCGAGAATGCTCGAAGTCCCCAAGCCCGAGCCGGCAGGCAAGGCGCTGAAAAGGGTGAGGTCAATACCGCCTCCGAAGGGCTGCAGCAGATCACGCAAGGAACCGTCGAAATCCGCGGGCACGAGGCCGGCGGCAAAGCAGGCGGCCTTGGGCAGCGACAGCCAATCGCTCGGATCGTCGCAGCGGCGCAGCTCTTCCATCGAAGAAACGGCGGCGCGAACGCCGAGATCGATCGAGTTCACGCCGAGCACATAATCATCAGGACGAACTTTGGCCACAACCTGAATCGGATACTGACCGTTAAGGGTGACCGAGGCGTTGAGAACGCAGCCTCCGCGCTCCAGACAAATCGGCGGTGTATCCGTCCAGCCGCCGGCGAAATCGAGACGCGCGGGCAGCAGCACCCACACCACTTCGTCGGAGCGGATCGGCTGCAAAGGCTTTAACAGATGCTCATTCTGCAACCCCTCGCCCACCGCCTCACGAATGGCGCGAAAAGCTTCCTGCATGTGCTTCTCGGCCGAAACCTCATCTCCCTTCTCAGCGGCCCATGTGCCGAGCCAAAACTCGGCGCGCGCGCGTTCCAGGGCGGAGCCTTCAATCGTACGCAAACGTTGCTCTGCGACGGCGCAGGTTTCTTCATCCTGTAAAAGCCGGCGCACCTGCTCGTAACTCATTTCGTCGGCGTGAAGCGCTTCACGAAGCCTCAACGCTGAAATGCGGCGCTCGATTCGGCGCCGGTGATCCAGGAGGCGTCGTCGATCCGCGTGCAGCAGGACCTCTTTCATAGAAATGCGGCGTGCGTTGCGCCATTCCTCGGAAGGTTCTTTCTGCAGAGAAAGCGCCGCGGAGGCGGCCGCCGCGGGCTCAGGACAGCAGGGGAAAAGCACGGCGTTCCACACCGTTTTCGCCCCTCCGTCCGGCCATAATTCCGCCTCGGATAAGCCGGCTTCACTCATAAAAGAACCGAGCGGGCGATTCAAAAAAGAAGCATCGTCGTCCTTGAACGAATCGCGTATGCCGTAGATGACGGCGGTCCAGCTCCCGTCGTCGAGCGGCAGCAGCGAAAGACAGACTCCCGGCCCCAGCTCGACGGGACCGCACCCGGGCGGCAGACCGCTCAAGATGTTGTCGCCGGCGGCCACCAGGCGGTCGTCGATGACGCAGCCTTCGATGAGACAGGGGCGGCGCACATGCAAGTCCTCGGAAGCGACGGCCGAATTGTACACCCAAGCGCTTTTGAGCTGAGGAAACGCGCCAGCGTTGGAGCGAACGGTGTTGCAGAAACGATAGTGCGCCGAGGCATGGGTAAGGGTGTAAAAGCTGTTAAGAAACTCCTCGCTTCGACCAACATGATAAAAGCCGCAGTAAGGCAGGCAATTGACGTGCAGTGTTAGGGCCGAGAGCTTTCGGGCGTCGGGTAGGCGAAGCTTGCCGTGCACGGCATAGAGAATTTCATGGTAGAGATTATAGTTGCGCTCGCCGCGAGCGAAAGCGTCCTGAAGCGTGCGGCAGTTGAGGAACGCGCGCACGGCATCGGGGGCCAGATGGAGAATGCCTGTGTCGACCCAAATGCGTTCGGCAAAGTCGATTGCACCGCTCGCATGCAGCTCGGCGGTGTCGGGCTTTTGAAGAACATCTTTCGCCGGCTGCGGGCCGAGGCCTGCTTCGGCAACCACATAGACGCCGAAATGGCGGCCGGCGGACGGCTCCTCGGGGTAGGCCACGCCCGTAATGCCTCGTTCGGAGAATTCAACAAAAGCGGCATCGAAATTGAGCAGCACGTCGCCGCTGGCGACGATCACCTGACCCTGCGGCAGGCGCGGCAGTCGGGCGTAGGTGTCGATCATGATGTCGAAGAGCGTTTCGTGGCGCTGTGCCGGCAACGGAGTAAACAATTTACCCACGGCGGAATAGGCCGGCAATCGACGACTGTCGCCGCCGCTGTGCAGAATGAGGACCCGCATTCGGAAGAGCCGCTTTCCATAGCGGCGGTAAAGCTGATCGAGCACGTAAAACGTGCTGCCGCCGGAACCGATTCGCCGATCGTGCGGATCGGCTATCACCAGCAACTCACCGATCGGAAGAGCGTCTCGTCGATGCTCCTGCAGTTGAATGCGGTACCCCTCGGCCTGCGATTCGTTGGCCGCGGTAAGAACGCAAACATCGAAGGGCGTTGCGGCCGTTTCTTTTTTGATCTCCATTTCTATTCGCTGAAATGATCCGTTTTCCGTTCATTCGCTCGCAAGAGTTCCGACGAACTCGAGTGAGAGCCGCAGAGCGAACTCCCACCCCGCTTCGTTTCTTCCTCGCTGATTTTCAGCATTCTTTATAGTGCTGTACGCAGCGTCGAACTGGGCGGCGCCCCACCAGTTCCACTGTCGGCGCAAGGAGAAAAGCAGGCGGTCGGTCCTCTCGACGACGCCGGTGGGGAAAGGCTCGCGATAGGTTCCCGGCGGCACGTTTCGCCAAGGCGTGTCGAACGGTCGATCGATGCGTCCTTCGCCGCGGCGGCGATGTTCGAACTGCGCCTTCAAACGCCAGTCCGGTCCGATGCGCCGGCGAAGCCCGACGAGCATTCGTTCGAAATCATTGCCGAGAAAATGGCCGATCGGAACGCCGCGGTGAAGATATTTTTCCCATTCACCTCCTTGGCCGTTGTAGGTGCGGTTGGCCACGCGCGTGTACTCGGCATAGCAATCGACGCCGCGCAGGTTCAGGGGGTCGGCCCAGTTGCCGCCCGCCAGTAAACCGAATTCGGGGGGTTCGCCGAGGGCGTCGACGCCGCTGCACTCCAACTGCACATCGTCGAGAAGAAAGGAGCCGTAGAACATCCATCGGCGCCGTACCGACACGGCAAAGTCGACCGCCGCCATCACGTTGGCCGTCTGCGGACCGTTGTGCTCTTCGCCGGTGAAAAAGATGAACGGATTAAGAAGCGCCGCATCGGGCACGGCGCCCGCACCGCCGTACAGCGCCGTTTCGCTGACGGCCAGACGAATAAAGGGGCGCGGACGCCATTCCAATCGATGGCCGGAAAGATAGCGGTTGTACCGCTCGGGCTTGACGGCATCGGAGGAATAGGTAAAATCGAGCGCGGCGGCCATGAAGGAGAACTGCAGCCGGCGGCTTTCCCAAGCCGCATAGACATGATCGAGAGGGCGGGCGGCGTCCGAGAACAGAAGCGAAGCATCGAGGCCGGGCCCCCATACCAGAAAGTCGCGGCCGAAGCGAAGGGTAAACCGCTCTTTTCGGAACAGCATATAGGCCTGCTCGCAGTAGGCGGCCAGGCCGCTCTGCCGCTTGCCGATGTAGCTCGAATCGGCATCGAGCTGATTGTCGATGTAGAAGGAGGTCAAGACCTGAAGACCAGGGGCGACTACGGCGCCTACAGCCGGTCTCAGACCGACGTGAAAAGGCCGGTTCCGGACGGCGCCTTCGCTTCGGCTCCAAGTGAACAACACCGCGTTCGCCCCGGGCCGCGGAAGCCGAGAAAGGAGGCGTTCGGCCGGTTCATCGTGAGGCAGCGCGCCGGCGTTCAGCACTTCTGCAGCAACGAAAGGTCTCTGCAAGGGCGAAAATTGCCACAGCTCGCCGCGGTTCCACAGAAAGCGCAGCTCTTCATCGAGCCAATGGTTCGGCGCCAGTGTCTGCCCGCATACAAGCGCTCCCATCAACAGGAGCGCAATGGTCATTCGGCTAATAAGCGTTCGGATTGAAGAGCCCTTTCATTACGGTCATCAGGATAATACGCAAATCGAACGAGAAAGACCAGTTTTCAATGTAGAAGAGGTCGTACTGGATGCGCCTTTCGATGGAGGTATCGCCGCGCAGGCCGTTGACCTGCGCCCAGCCGGTGAGACCGGTTTTCACCTGGTGGCGGATCATGTATTCGGGAATGTTACGGCGAAATTTTTCCACAAAGTAGGGTCGTTCGGGCCGGGGACCGACCACGCTCATGTCGCCTTTGAGCACATTCCAAAACTGCGGCAGTTCATCCAGCGAGGTGCGGCGCAGGAAACGGCCGACCGGCGTGACCCGTTCGTCGTCGGGGGTGGTCCAGCGGGTGTCGCTTTCCGGCTGAAACTCCACCGCCATTGTGCGGAATTTGTACATGTTGAAGGGCCGCCCTTGTGTGCCGAGACGTTTCTGCACGAAAAAGACCGGCCCGCGGGAGGTGAGCTTGATCGCCAGAATAATGACAATCATCAGCGGCGCCGACAGCAGCAGCAGAAGCGAGCTGAAGACAAGGTCGAAAGCGCGTTTCAGGTACACGTACTGCCAGGTGTCCACCGGATTGGGCCTTACGCCGATGAGCGGAATGCCGTTGAAATCGAGCACCTTGGTTCGCGGGTGAATGAAGGGGAAAAGATCAGGAATGATGTTCACCTCGATGCCGGCGTATTCGCATTCGCGGACGACCTGCTCGAGGTTTTGCGATTCTTTTATACCGAGCGCAACCACCACCCGCTCAACGGTGAATTCGTTTAAAACCCTCCCGATCTCGGCAACGCGGCCGAGAAGCGGCTTCGGCAGGTCGTCGGTCTTTTCCACCGAATCGTCGAGGAAGCCGATGACCTGGTAGCCGATCTCCCGACGGCCGTCGATTTCATCAGCGAAGCGCCGGGCCGTCGGTCCGGCGCCGATGACGAGAATGTTTCGCCTGTGAATGCCGAACCAACGGAGGAGGGTGTATCGAAGCAGAAAATGCCAAAGCATGACCGCGCCGATACCCAAAGGCGCAAAGATCATCAGCATGAGGCGCGATACATCGAATGACTTGAAGAGGAATCCTGCAGAGGCGTAGAAAAAGAGGGTAAAGAGCAGCGACAGTACGATGGTGCGCACGTCGACGCCGGTTTGGAGGCGTTTCGATGAGTAAAGGCCGAACGCCTGGGCGATGATCAGCCATAAGAAGAGCAGCAGCAGCAGATTGGGGAGGTAGTGTTCAAGACTGGGCGGTTCTTCCATGGCTTCGGGGAGCGGGAAAAAGGTAAAGCGCAGCGCATAGGCGATGAGGAAACACAGGGTGAGCAGCAGCAGATCGACAATACGACGCAGTCCGTTGAGATAGGGAGATCGTTCTCGCAGCATGGATCAGCCTCGGTTTCGATGGATCGATTCTGCGGTTTGTTTCAGCATGCTCTCAAAGCGTTCGGCTGCCTTTTCGATACGAAAAAAAGTCTCAGCATACCGGCGTCCGGCGGCGCCCATTTGCTGCCGCAAAAGCGGATCGTTGCGCAAGCGGAGCACGGCTTCGGCCAAAGAACGGCCGTCGGCGTTCGCCGACACGATCCCGGCGCCGATTTCGCGAATGACGCGCGCCGCGTCATTATCCTCGGGCAATACCGCCACCAGCGGCCGCGCCGCGCAAAAGGAAGCCCACACCTTGGAAGGAACGCAAAAGCGCGCGGCTTCGGGCGACAGCAATACGAGATGCACATCGCCGCCGGCCAGCACTTCGGGCAGCTCTCGATAGGGCTGCAGCGGCAGAAGAAGCAGATTGTCAAGGCGATGCTTCTGCTTTTCCTGCTGCAGAAAGGGCATGGCCACGCCTTCCGAAACGACCGCCAAGCGTACGTCTTTTTCCGTCGCCAAGTATTTAGCGGCATCGACGATCAACTGCGGATTCTGCTTCATACCCAAGGTGCCGGAATAGAGGAGGACGAAAGAGTCCACCAATCCGTAGCGCCGCGTAAAGCGGTTGTCCTTGTTCAGCGGCGTAATGTGTTCCACCGGCGCCCAGTTGGGGATCACACCGGCGTGCGCCGTCGGTACCCCCCATTCTTCCATGCGCTTTACAAAGTGCGGCGAAACGGCAATTACCGCCGCGGCGTCCCGCAGACAACGTTTCTCGATGCCTCGATAATAGCACGCAACGCCTCGGCCCGGAGCCCCGAAACGTCGTCGCAATATGCTCTCCATGGCGTCGCTGAGGATATCCTGCCACCAAAGGACGAAAGGGATACGCCGTCGACGACAGGCCGCCGCGATGCGGCGCAGGGCCTCCAAGGGCGTGTCGGCCGCCATCACGATCTGCGGCTTTTTGTTTCGGACGAGTTCGGCGGCCGCCAGACCGAAACGGTGCTCGGCCGACCAGCGGCGGATGAAATCGGCTTTGGGATTGGCGCCGATCTCGACGTCGACGAACTCTACGCCGGCGCGGGACGATAACTCGCCTTGAGGGCTGCCGCTGGCTGAGGTGTAGACGTGAGTCACGCGCCACCCCCGCCTTGCCAGCTCGACGCTGAGGTCCGCGGCAAAGGCATAGCCGGCATAGTCGATCAACATCAGCTTCATGGATTCTGTCCGTTGAAGAATGAACGATAAAGTGCCGCGTATCGTGCGCCCAAAATGGGCAGGCCGAACTCGGCGCAGATCGCTTCGTGAATGGA
>FWPV01001755.1_pt1 | contig 56254 bp, 48 predicted proteins | sample 2228371 | NCBI WGS metagenome assembly FWPV01 (sample SAMEA103939776, study PRJEB20133) | metagenome
CAGATTATCCGCCCCGGATTTGTGCCTACGTTTGATGATATCGCCCAGGCGGTCGAGGCAGCCCTGGCTGCTCAGCAATAGAGTTGGTGCTACTTGCGCCCGTGAATTGACCCGGAGAAAAGAGATCGCCCCCGACCCTGAAAGGTAACAGGTCGGGGGCGTAACTTCTCTCATCCCGAATTCACGTTTTCAAAAAGCGGGGTCAGTAGGAGATGCCCAGGGCGGTCAGGATGGCGACGATCAGCGGCGCCGTCAGCAGCGCAGGCAGGAAGTTGCCCACCCGAATGGTTTTGATCTCCAGCAAGCTGCTGATGGCAAGACCCATGAGCAGTATTCCCCCCGCGGCGGTCATTTCGTTCATCATGGCGGGGGTGGTGATCGCCTGCGCCTGGGCTGCCAGGAGGCTCAAGCCCCCCTGATAAACCAGGATGACCGGGATGGAAAAGAGAACGCCCACCCCCAGGGTCGAGGCGAATGCCAGAGCGGCAAAGCCATCCAGCACGGATTTAATCGCCAGCAGGCTGTAATCTCCGCTGAGACCGTCCTGAATCGAGCCCAATATGGTCATCGGACCGACGCAAAACAGGAGCGAGGCGGTGAGAAAGCCGCGAATGAAGCGGCTGCCCTGCTGATTCTCGGGGTTGCTGGTGAAGCGCCGTTCCAGATACCCTCCAAGACCGCGCAACCCATCTTCAATCTTCCACCATTCCCCCAACAACCCGCCCACCAGCAGGCTGCCCAGGACGATGATGGCGTTTTCGGTCTTGAAGAACATCTGCACCCCGATGGCAGCGGTGAACAATCCCAACCCGGCGACAACCGTCTGGCGCATCCGATCAGGCAGGCGCGCTCCAACCAGCAAGCCAAGACTGCCCCCGATAAGCACGGTGATCATATTCAGGATGGTGCCTGTCATCGGGTTCTTGTGCCTTCGAAGGTGGGTTTATTCGTTCTTTGCCAGGGTTGGAGTTGCTTTACCAGCCTGTTGATTTTCCAGCAACTCCAGGACAAAGCATAAGGCTGAAAGGCGGTTCAAATAGTGGAGCAGGGCGTAGTTTTCCAGGTCGCCCGTATGCAGCAGCTCGGTAACCCGCCGTTCCGCCCGCCGCGAAATCGTGCGGGCGAGGCTGAGCAAGCCACCTGCGGGGGAATCTCCAGGCAGGATAAACTCCTTTGGGATGGTGACCGTCTCGCTGATTCGATCGGTCTGTTGTTCGATCCAGGCGACGCGCGCCGCGTCAATCACCCTGAAGCGCCGGGCGTTTTCCGGGGTTGCCGCCACTTCTGCCATGATGTGGTAGAGATCGCGTTGAGCTGCCAACAAAACCGCCGCCGCCTGTTCTGAACGGCAGAAGGCGCGGGCTGCGCCCAGGGCTGCGCTTGCCTCATCCAACGTGCCTACCGCCTCGGTCCGGGGGTGATATTTCGGCACACGGCTATCGCCCAGAATGCTCGTGAAACCATCGTCTCCGCTTCCAGTATAGAATTTACTCATATTCCAATTATAAACGTAATCGTAGCCTACTCCGAATTGGACTATTGTTGTATACTATAAGACGGAGCAGAGCGATGGCTGTTCCTGGCAACGGTCGTGCGCTGCCCTTGAAGGGAGCCTGAAACTTATGCAACTCCGTTGTTATCACTGTCATAAACCGTTTGCGCTGAATCAGGACGCGATCCATTTCGCGCTGGATACGATCACCCGCGAGAACCTGGGGCATTACAATGCCCAATGCCCGCACTGTCGCCGGGTGAACCGGGTGTCTCGACAGGAATTGCTTCGGGCAGCTCCGGATTGGAAACCCGGGCAGGCGGAAGAACCCCAGGCTGAATAGCGCCAATACGATTCGATTCACCCGGGTGAAGGTCTGGGCAATCGGGATGGGGAGTGAGAGGCGTTGGTGCTCCCTTTTCTTTCATTAAGATAATCATGACATATATAATCTAATAGGGTTGAATTCTGATGGATAAGACAAAACGATTTAACTCATCAAGCGATCTGAAGGCTGCTTTGGGCAGGCAGCAATACATTGCCAGCGATGAGATTGCTACGATTATGTTCCTGAGTCAGGAATTGGGTAAACCGCTTTTGACCGAAGGACCGGCAGGGGTGGGCAAAACGGAGCTTGCCAAGGCAATTGCCGGCGCCACCGGGCGCGAGTTGATCCGTTTGCAATGTTATGAGGGATTGGATGAAACCAAAGCCCTGTACGAATGGGAATACGCCAAACAGTTGCTCTATACCCAGTTGCTGCGGGACAAGTTGCAGGAGACTCTCGCCGCCACCTCCAGCCTTACCGAAGCGGCGGACCGCCTTGCCGACGAGGAAGATGTTTTCTTCTCCATGCGTTTTCTGCTCCAGCGCCCACTCCTGCGGGCAATTCTCAGCCCGGAACCAACGGTCTTGCTGATTGACGAGATTGACCGGGCGGACGCGGAGTTCGAGGCGTTCCTGCTCGAGGTGCTGAGCGATTTTCAGGTCAGCGTGCCAGAGCTGGGCACCCTGTCGGCGGTCCATCGTCCGCTGGTGGTGCTCACCAGCAACAACAGCCGCGAATTGAGCGAGGCGCTCAAGCGGCGCTGCCTGTATCTGTTCATCGGTTATCCAAGCATAGAACAGGAACTGGCGGTGGTGCGACTGAAGGTGCCAGAGCTGTCTCCCAAGCTGGCGCGTCAGGCGGTCGAACTGGTGCAAAGCCTGCGCTCCATGGATTTGAGGAAATCGCCCAGCATCAGCGAGACCCTGGATTGGGCTAGGGCATTGGTGACCATCAACGCCAAAAACCTGGATCAAAAGACCCTGGAAAACACCCTGAGCGTGTTGCTCAAGCATGAGAGCGATTTGCAGCGCGCTCGACGCTGGCTCCAGAGTCCAACCGGCAGCAAGCGCATGGACGATGGGGACGAACGCCGTTTGTCACGCTGGAATAACTGAAACGGGAGTTCGCTGTGGAAGAGAGAATTATCCGCTTCATTTCCGCTCTGCGCTCGGCAGGGGTGCGCGTCAGCCTGGCTGAAAGCACGGACGCCATGCAGGCGGTGGACAGGCTGGGCATTCGAGATAAAAACGCCTTCCGTTATAGCTTGCGCGCCACGCTGGTTAAAGAGGCAAGCGGGATCCCGGTGTTCGAGGAGCTTTTCCCGCTCTTCTTCGGCGAGATGGGCGCTCCACCCTTGCTGAATCTATCGGAGGATTTGACGCCAGATGAAGCCAGGATGTTGGCTGAAGCTTTGCGCCAGTTCAGCGAGCAAATACGCAAGATGTTGCAACGGCTGATGCAGGGTGAAGCGCTCAGCCAGGAAGAACTGGAGCGCCTCTCCAGGTTTGTTGGGTTATCTCAGGCGGATGATCTGCGCTATCGGGAATGGATGGCGCAGCGGATGCAGAAAGCATTGCGCTTTCGCGAGGTGCGCCAAGCCCTGCAGGAGCTGGCAGAGCTGCTGAACCAGATGGGGATGGATAAAAAACGGGTGGAGGAGTTACAACAGCTCATGCATGCCAACCTCAAGTCCCTCGCAGAGCAGATTCGTCAGTATTCCGGCGAACGCATTGCCGAGAACATGAGCCAGCAGCCGCCTGAAGATGGCGTGGATGGCTTGCTGGATCGCCCGTTTAATTCCCTTTCCGACAAAGATATGGAACGCCTGCGCAAGGAGGTGCAACGGATTGCAGCCGCCTTACGTACGCGCGTGGCTTTGCGCCAGAAACGCTCCAAGACCGGACAGCTTGACGCCAAAGCCACCATTCGCGCCAACCTGAAACATGGCAACGTCCCGATTGAAATCAAGCACCGCGAGCGCAGTTTGAAGCCGCGCCTGGTTGTCCTGTGCGATATCAGCACTTCGATGCGCTTTTGTTCGGAACTGATGTTGAGCCTGTTGTACGCCTTGCAAGATCAAATCAGCAAGACCTTTGCCTTTGCCTTTATTGATCACCTGGAATATATTTCTCCCGATTTTGAGGGCGTCGACGCCCGCAGCGCAGTGCGCCAGGTGCTGGAACGCATGCCCTCGGGATATTACAACACCGACCTGGGATACAGCCTGGAGAATTTCAATCAACAGTATCTGGATTTGATCGATTCCCGCACCACATTCTTGATTGTGGGGGATGGGCGCAATAATTACAATGATCCCCGGCTGGACCTGTTTAACACCTTGGCGCGCCGCAGCCGTCGCACCATCTGGCTCAACCCGGAAGCTCCAATCCTGTGGGGGACGGGCGATAGCGATATGTTGAAGTACGCCCCCGATTGCGATACCATCTTGAATGCCAGTAACCTGGCGGAGCTGAGCGTGGCGGTGGATAAATTGCTCACTCAGGGATAGCGCCGCCACGTTTGGGGCGATGCTCACTTCCTGAGCTTGAAATAGTTTTCCGGTATTTCCGCTTCAGGTCTGACCGACCCCAAACCTGACAGGCGGCTATACAGGTAGTTGATTTCATGGATGCGCCCCTGAAGCTCAGGGGTGAGGCAACCAGCCGGCATCCGCCACGACCAGTTGCCGCTCGGACGCCCGGGGTAGTTCATCCGGGCTTCGTTCCCCAGGCTGAGAAAATCCTGCAAGGGGGCAATGGCATACACCGCTACCGAAGCCCACACCGCCCGGATCAAATCCCAGGAGACGTCGCTCCCATCTCGGGATAGATAGCGCCGATAGAAGCTCTTCTCCTCCTCCGGTACCCGCTCATACCAGCCGCGCACCGTGTCGTTGTCATGCGTGCCGGTATAGACAACGCAATGCCGGGGATAGTTATGAGGCAAGAATGGGTCGCTCGGTCCACCGGCAAAGGCGAATTGCAGGATTTTCATCCCGGGGAGGTTGAAAGAGTCGCGCAACTCCACCACATCCGGGGTGATCACCCCCAGATCCTCGGCGATGATGGGCAGCTCTCCCAGTTCTTGTTGCAGGGCTTTCAGAAAATGTTTCCCTGGTCCGGGAACCCAGCGCCCTTTTTCAGCCGTTTTGGCTTTGCCTGGCACCTTCCAGTAACCGGCGAAGCCGCGAAAATGGTCCAGGCGGACGATATCCACGGTGGAGAGGACTGCCCGAAATCGCTCCAACCACCAACGATAACCCTGCTCTTTGTGCGCTTTCCAGCGATATAAGGGGTTGCCCCATAATTGACCGGTGGGTGAGAAATAATCTGGCGGGACGCCGGCAACGAATTTTGGCTGCCCTTTCTCATCCAGGTAAAAAAGCTCGGGGTGCGCCCAGACATCGGCGCTGTCGTGGGCGACAAAGATGGGGATGTCGCCGATGATGAGCACACCCTTCTCTCTGGCGTGCCGACGCAATCTGTCCCATTGGCGGAAGAACAGGAACTGCCTGAAAGCCTGGCGGGAGATCCCTTCACTCAACTCCTGACGAGATCGTTGCATCGCCTGAGGCTGTCTATCGCGCAATTCCGGCTCCCACTGGCTCCAGGGTCTGCCGCCGTAGTATTCCTTGAGCGCCATAAAGTGGGCAAAATCATCCAGCCAGGATGCCTGCTCCGCCCTGAACTGAGCGTAATCCCGCCGCATCTCAGAAGTCTGGTCAAGTTCGATAAAGCGGGAGTATGCCCGGTCGAGAAGCCTCAATTTCCAGGGGATCACCGCGCCGAAATCAACTCTATCTGCTGGAAATTGCGGCAATTCTCCCAGGTCGGCGGGAGAGAGCAAGCCCTCTTCCAGGAGCTGGTCGGGACTGATTAAGTAGGGATTGCCGGCAAAGGCAGAGAAGCATTGGTAAGGCGAGTCGCCGTAGCCGGTGGGACCCAGAGGCAATATTTGCCAGATTTTACAGCCAGCCTCTGCCAGGAAATCCACCCAACGCATGGCTTCAGGACCGATATCGCCAATGCCGTATCTGCCGGGCAGGCTCGTAGGATGGAGCAGTATTCCGGATGCGCGTTCAAACTTCATAAGGTAACCTCTTGGTTTGGATAAAATCGCCGCGGCGGATGATATTCGAAGGGTAATCGGATGGGATGACGTCCGTGGCGATCACTGCGCCAGCTTCCACGATCAGCCCGGGGGAGACCACGCTGTTCTTGCCAACCATGGTGATGGCTTGGGTTTCAGTGGAGGAACATTGACCGACTCGGGCGTTTTCGCCGATGGTGACCTTTTTGTCAATGATGGCGCACTCAACCACCGCTCCGGAGAGGATGGTGGAATCGGTCAGGATGACCGACTTGCGGATGATCGCTCCAGGCGAAACAGTCACCCCAGGCGAGAGCACACTGTGTTCGATGACCGCCCCGCCATGGATCACGCATCCGTCGGTGATCATACTGTCTATTATGGTTGCACCCTCCATAATGCGCACCGGAGGTCGCTCCTCGGTGCGGGTGTGAATAATCCAGCTCCGATCTCCCAGGTCAATGCGCGGTTTTGGTCCGAGCAAGTCCATATGGGCTTTCCAATATGAGTCCACCGTGCCCACATCCACCCAATACCCGGTGAATGGGAAGGAATAGACGTTCATGCCTTTGCGGATCATCTCCGGCAAGATATCCTTGCCAAAATCGTGGGATGAGGTGGGGTTGTTGTGGTCTTCCCAGAGGACTTTGTCGAGCAATTTGCGGTCGAAGAGATAAACCCCCATGTTGGCAAGGTTTGAGGTGGGTTGCGACGGTTTTTCCTCGAAAGAGATCACTCGATAATTTTCATCCACTTCCACAATGCCAAAGCGGGATGCCTCTTCCATGGGGACGCGGATGGTTGCCATGGTCAAATCGGCGTCATGATCGGCGTGGAAAGCGATCATGGCGTCGTAATTCATTTCGTAGATGTGATCTCCGGAGAGAATCAAAATCAGGTCGGGTTCGCCTTGTTTGATGAAGCGGAAATTCTGCTGAACGGCATCCGCCGTCCCCAGATACCAATCCGATGCGCCGCGAGCTTTGTAGGGAGTGTACATGCGCACGCCACCCGTGAAATCTCGGTTCAAATCCCAGGGACCGCCGGCGCCGATATGCTCGATGAGCGAATGGGGTCGGTACTGCACCAAGATCATCACGTCGAAGATGCCGGAGTTGACGCAGTTGGACAGGGTGAAGTCAATGATGCGATATTTCCCCCCAAAGGGCACTGCAGGTTTGGTGCGTTTGGCGGTCAGGGTGCTCAGGCGTGAACCCTCGCCGCCAGCCAGTATGACTGCGCGCGTTTTCATCGGTCATCCTTTCTCAGGAGAGGTATGCGCCTTGCGTCGGTTGATGACGGTCTGGTACAGTTGTGCATATTGTCGAGCGAAGCGATCCCAGGAGAAATCCTGGCGCATACCGTTTAATTGCATGGTTTTCCACTCTTGTTTATCGGTATAAGTCCGCAATGCTCGCCGCAGCGCTTTAGCGAACTCGACCGGGCTGGCGCGGTTGAACAAAAAACCGGTGCCGGGTTGCCCGGGAAGAGAATCCTGGATGGTGTCTTTCAAGCCGCCGGTGGCGCGCGCCACAGGAATGCAACCATAACGCATGGCGATCATCTGAGTCAGTCCGCATGGCTCATAGCGGGAAGGTATCATCAGCACGTCTGCGCCCGCATAGATGCGTCGGCTGAGCATGGCGTCGAAGCGGATCGCGGCTCTCAGGCGGTTGGGAAAATCAACTTCAAGGTTGTGCACTGCTTCTTCAATCTCGGGTACGCCTGTGCCGAGCAGGATGGCGTTCCAACGCTGGCGGGCGATCTTGCGTAAGGCAGGGGGCACCAAATCAATCCCTTTCTGCGGATCCATGCGGGTAACCATGGCGAGCAGGGGGATATTCGGATCCGGGTTTAGATCGAACTCGTGCAAGAGAGCGATTTTATTGCTCTGGCGAGCTTCCAGGTTATCCGGACCGTACCTGACAGCCAACGCCTCGTCCTGGCTGGGGTCCCATTTTTCCTGATTGATGCCGTTCAGGATGCCCGTGATCACCTCCGAGCGGCTTTGCAGGAAACCCTCCAGACCTGAGCCAAATTCGGGGGTTAATATCTCCCTGGCGTAGGTGGGCGAGGCGGCGACGATCTGGTCCGCTGCCAGCAATCCCAACGCCATCGGGGCATCCTGCGCCCACCAGGGGAGCGCGGAATCTTGCGCTGGCGGCAACCCATATGCCCGCAAGGCTGCGCCTGCTCCAATTCCCAGATAAGGCAGGTTATGCACACCCATTAAGGTGGCGGTGCTTTTGAAAAATTCATCCTGGTCTCGGCGCAGGTAGAGGGCGTAGAGAGCAGGGGCGGTGTGCCAGTCGTTTGCATGCACCAGATCGGGAGACCAGTCCAAAAGGCGGGTGAGTTCCAGAGCGGCAAGGGAGAAAAAGGTGAACTTATACCCATCGAGCCGGGGATCGGCAGTGTAAACCGGAGCGTCGGCGTGGATTGGGGCGCCGCTGATGAGATAGACCGGGAGACCATGCAAATCCGCTTCCAGCGCCTCGGCGCGGATTGGTCTTCCGGGTTTAGGCACCTGAAAACTGGTGAGCCGTTTTAAGTGAAATGCCTTGCGCTGGATCGCGCCGTGAAAAGGGATCACCAACCGGATGTCCAGATCGCAAGTCGTCTTGAGCGTGAGCGGCAACGAACCGGCAACATCGCCCAAGCCGCCGACTTTGACAAAGGGTTCTGCCTCGGCTGCCAGAAAGAGGATTTTCAACCTGTGGCTCATGAAATATGCTGGATAATTCTGTTAGGTTTTGGATAAAACTGTAACGTTAATCTTATTTTACACGATTATATTCGCAGGAGATTTGGTAAAATCAGACTTGTTTCTCGCACATCGAGTTATCTATGCCATTACGTTCATTTTGCATCCACGCCCACTTTTATCAGCCGCCACGCGAGGACCCTCTTACCGGTATTATCCCCAAGGAAGCTGGTTCAGCTCCTTTTCCCAACTGGAACGAGCGCATCCATGCCGAATGTTACCGTCCGAACGCCGAGCACGGCAACTTTTCGGTCATCAGCTTCAACATTGGTCCCACCCTGTGCAACTGGATGGCAGGTCACGATCCTAAAACCTGGGGGGAGATCATCGCCCAGGATCACGCCAATCTGGAGCGCAATGGAGTGGGGAACGCGATTGCCCAGGCTTACAACCACACCATTCTACCCCTGGCATCCCACCAGGATAAAGTGACCCAGATTGCCTGGGGGATTGCCGATTTCGAGCATCGCTTTGGTCGCAAGCCGCAAGGGATGTGGCTGCCCGAGACGGCGGTGGATTACGATGTCCTTCGCATCCTGGCAGAACGGGGCATCGAGTTCACCATCCTGGCTCCCTGGCAGGCGGATCGGGAAAACCTGGATGTCACCCACCCCTATCGCGTTCATCTACCAGGGGGGAACAGCATTGTGGTGTTCTTCTACCATCGCGACCTGAGCGGCGGGATCAGTTTCAATCCGGCGATGACGGTGAACGCCGACCATTTCGCCCGCTATGACCTGCTCAACCAGTTTCCGGCGTTGAATGGCAGGACAGACGAACCACAGATAATCCTGATTGCCACCGATGGCGAGTTATACGGTCATCATCAACCGCATCGAGACCTATTCCTGGCGCATTTAATGAACGGCTCCATCCGCTCCCTGGATGTGCAGCCGACCTACCCCGCCCTGTGGCTCAAAGAGAACCCGGTGCGCCACACAGTGGGTATCCGCGAAGCCACCTCCTGGAGCTGTCACCATGGCGTCTCGCGTTGGTTGGGCACCTGCGATTGCACCCCTGGCGATGCCCAATGGAAGGCTCATCTCCGGTATGCGTTCACCCGTCTCTCTCAGGCGTTGGATGATCTCTATCTCCAAACAGTTCGCTCCGACATCCCCGACCCGTGGGAGATGCGCCACCGTTATATCCAGGTCATGTTGGGCTCAATGAGCATCGAAGAACTGGTTTCTGAGATGGCAGGTCGCAGGGTCAGCCCTGAGCGCCTGGTGCAAATCCATCTGCTTCTCGAAGCGCAACGCGAGCGCCAGCGCATGTACACCTCCTGCGGCTGGTTCTTTGAAGACTTCGACCGCATCGAACCCAAGAACAATCTCGCCTACGCGGCGCAGGCGGTGCGCCTGACCCGCCTGGCGACCGGTGTGGACCTGGAGCCATATGTCCTCAAAGACCTCTCAAAAGTCATCAGCCCGCGCACCTGGCTCCGGGCTGATATTGTGTTCAGTTATTATATGAAGCGCGCCGTTTTTGACGGGCGCATTGTGGCAGGGGATTGAACCCCGCCCCTGGGGGTTATCTCGCCGCAGCCTGCAAGAGCGACTCAAGCTGGTATTGTGACTCCTTGCTCGCTTTTTGCAGTTTTTCAATCAAGGTGAAGGCAGCTAATATTTTCTGTGGAACCTGTTCCTCCGCCTCAGTCGAGAGGATGCGTGTGATGGCTGTCGCGAACATCCACCACAGCCATTCCTCGAATGCCTCTTTATTGAACCACAAAACGCCCTGGTAGCGGTTGACCCCGATATAGCGCTGGACATCGTTGTCTTTGAGCCAGTCCTGCAGCACCCCGTAAGCGGCGGCTTTTTTCCCACTTTGAGATAGCTTCTCCGCCCAATCCTGATGAGTGATCAACAATTTGATCGTGGCGACTGCCCGCCAGGCGTTCGCCTCATTCATCCCCAGGTCTTGCATCGCCTGAGCGAGCAATTTGCCCAGTAACCATTCATCCACCCAGGCGCGGCTGTAATCCTGTCCTGATTGCCCATCAAACATCTCCCCCAGGCGATGGACAAATACCCAGCCGAGAAGGGTACCCCATAAGGATACATCGCCGTCAACCAGGGGGTTGGCGTTTCCACCGGTCATTCCAGCGGCGAGGAATTTGAGCGCGGTTTGATATTTGCGGGAGGCGGGCAGCGGATAGCGCACGGCAATTTGCGGCAGGTTGAGCAGCGCGGCGGTCTCTGCTCGTATCTGGGGCGCAACCCGTTCGACCTCGCCACTGCCGTTGGTGAAATTCTTAATCTCGCTCAGAAGACGGCACGCCTTCCCCTCGACTTCGTCCAGGGCTGCTTGCAGTTCCTGATCGCTTTGACCGGGTGAGATAGCCCGGTGATCAATCAACCAGCGCAACTGACCCGCGTTCACCAGCTCGCGGAAGGGGATGTGAATCGATTGGAGGAAGACCTCTTTCAGCGCCTCGTCAATGCTCGGTACGCCGCCACCGTTGAGGTAGTTCATCAGATGGGCATATTGACGCCACTCATTGTCTTTGACCTCGCGAAAATCAAGAAACACATGGTACTTGTACGCCTGTAATTCCACGTACAAGCCTTTTTCGTGCAATTCCTGGCTGTTGCGGATGTATTCCAGACCGCTAATATGATCTCTGAAGATCACGAAATAATCGGGATCATTGTGCAGCCCCAGACCTTCGCCCAGAGTTTTCTGCATCAGGATTTTTTCATCCCCATTGCCGGTTTTGACCAGGAAAGCCGATGAAAGGCGAATCCATCCCCGGGCGCTGGCGAACTTGTTGTGATAGATCACCAACGAACGCTCGTCGCCGGCGCGATTGGAATAAGCAAAGACATCTTCGTTGACAAACCCCTCCACCGAGTAAAAATCATAGAGCAGAAAATCACGCACCTCGGCGAAGAGATAGCGCTTGCGCAGGAGGGGGAATATCTCCCGCTCGTGGCGCGCCACCAGGTAATCATCTGGGGTCTCGTCCCAATAGGCGCGACGGTATTCCATGCCATATTTCTCGGTGAAACCCTCCACCTGTCCATGCCCGAACATGGGCAGACCAGGCAGGGTTGCCAGCATGGTGCAAACGCCGAAGTATTTATCGCCCTTGCCGAACTGATCCACCGCGGTGCGCTCATCGGGGTTGTTCATGAAGTTCACGTAGCGCTTGAGAATCTCCGGGTCGAACTCGATCGTGTTCTTGATCACCAGCCGGTATTCCTGGTTTTTCTCGTCTCGCAGCATATTCATAAAGGCGCTGTTGTAAACGCGGTGCATGCCCAGGGTGCGCACGAAATAGCCCTCCATCAACCAGAAGGCTTCAGCCAGGAGCAGGGTGTCTGGCGCTTCTTGAGCCACCCGATCCACCACTTCCCGCCAGAACTCGACCGGCATCGCCGCGTCGAATTGCTCCTTGGTCAAGCCGTGTTCGGCGCGGGAGGGGATATCTCCACCGCTGCCCGGCTCGGGAAACCACAGGCGTTGATAATGGCGCTTTGCCAGAGTCATGGCGGCGTCGAAGCGGATGATGGGGAATTTGCGCGCCACGTGCAGGATGGTCTGGATGACCGCTTCGCGCACCTCGGGCTTGAGATAGTTGAGCTGGGCGGTGTCGTTCCAGGGCATCGAGGTGCCATCGTTGCCATGATAGATATATTTTTCCTGCCCGGTCCAGAAATCTACCCGCTTGAACACCACCGCCGCGTCGCTGTTATCGTAATAATGGTCCTCCAGGTAGATGCCCACGCGGTTATCCCAGGAAAGGTTTGGTCCGTTGAACGTATAGGAAGGGAAGGGGCTGTAATCCAGAGAGATGAACCAATCGGGGTGTTCGATGACCCAGGGTGAGTCGATGCCCATGTGGTTGGGGACCATGTCGGAGGCGAGGCGGATGCCGCGTCGCCAGGCGCGGTCTCGCAGCGATTGATAAGCCTCATCTCCCCCCAGGTCTTTGGCGACATCGTAGGAGAACAAAGAATAGGCGGACGCCACCGCGTCTGGGTTGCCGCGCATTTGTTTGATGCGCTTTGACGCCGGGCTGCGCTCCCACAAACCGATCAGCCACAAACCGCTGATACCCCAGCGCGCCAGTTTGTCCAGCTCTTCGTCTGGAATCTGATCCAGACGGGTCAGGTGCTGCTGGTACTTCTTGGAGAGTTGATCCAGCCAGACATAAGCGTTCTTGGCGAGCAGCACCAGGCTGGGCATCCAGTCCCGGTCGGGGCTGAACCTCTCCGGCTCGGCTTCTAACCCGGCAAACTCATACACCTCGGATGGACCGGGACCGAAAAAGATTGCCTTTTCTTCCTCTTTGATCAAATCCATGCTGGAAAGTAAGCGGTATAAAAAATGACCCAGGATTGCCCCCCAGCGGGTGCGGATGTATTCCAACTGTCCCGAGAGCGAGTAGGGGAAGGCGAGCGCCGGGCTGCGCAACATATCAATCAGGTTTTGATGGTCCGGACCGTATGGCGGTTGGGTATCGAAGAAATCGTGCAGGCTCTGGATGACCGGTTGATAGATGGTCTCTTTTGCCAGGCTTGAATCGTCGAACAGCTCCTGGAAGGGCGAGAACGCCGGGTTGCTGTTCGCCAGCCAGAGCATCACCAGTTCTTCCAGGACGGCTTGCCGATTGGATACGCCGCCGGTGAATCCATTCAGGTAATCCGCAGCGCTCACCTCGCGGCGATAGACGGTCATCGGCGGGAATTGCTCAACGAAGGCGAGCAGGGTGCGTTCCAAATCATCGGGATTGACCTTTTCCTGCAGCCAGGCGAGCGCTTTGTCCATCACCTCAGGGTTGACATCCTGGCGGTATTTGGCGACCACCAGGTGGGAGATTTCGTCTATCAAGCCCATGGCGTTGATTTGCCCGGCGCGCACCGCCTTTTCCGGGAAGTTCACCAGATCGCGCTTCTGGTTCATCTTTTGGGCGAACAGGCGCGCCGCGTGAAAATTGGCGAAGATTACGTTCCCTTGCAGGGTGAACAGCGATTGATCGAAGTTGTAGTAATCACGCGCGCGGCGGGAGACGTGGAATTCCATTTGGGGCGCGAAGCCGAGCCGAAGATTGTTTTGAGCCATGGGCATACTCTTTCCAGGGGTATTTTGATATGTTGTGGACGCCAATCCGAGGGCGTCAACAATGGCGGTGAGAAATTAAGGTTATTATATCGTATCCTTTAGCGGGAATTTCTCGATTCGGAGGCTTTCGCATTTGACCAGCCAGATTTCAGATGCTAAACTTATGCATGAGTAAGAAAGGAGAGGCAAAGCTTGATGTTGACATTCTCCACTTTGATTTCCGTAACCGATGTTCTGCCCCATCTGAGCGACCCAGATTGGGCGATGATAGACTGCCGCTTTTCACTGGAGAATCCGGGGCGCGGCAGGCAAGATTACCTGTCTGCCCATATTCCTGGAGCGATATACGCCAGCCTGGATGAAGATTTATCCGCTCCGGTCCTGCCTGGGCAAACCGGGCGTCACCCCCTCCCCTCGGTTGAGAAGCTGGCGCAGCGCTTTTCGGAGTGGGGCATCGATTCCGGTGTGCAGGTGGTCGCATACGACGATTACCCGAATATCGGACTTTCCACCGCCCCGCGCCTGTGGTGGATGTTGCGCTGGTTGGGGCATGAACGGGTTGCTGTTTTAGACGGGGGTTGGTTCCGCTGGGTATCCCAGGGGCTGCCTCTCCAGGCAGGTGTCGTCACCCGCTCGCCGCGGCGGTTCACCCCCTCGGTTCAGCCGCAACTGCTGGCAGATAGTGCTTTGGTGGACAGGATACGCCTCGACCCCTCCGCCCGTTTGCTCGACTCGCGCAGCGCTGATCGTTATCGAGGCGAGAATGAAACGATTGATCCGGTGGCGGGGCACATCCCTGGCGCCATTTGCGCCCCTTACGCCGAAAACGTCGGGCAGGATGGTCTCTTCCTCCCCCCGCATGCTCTGCGCGCCCGCTTCGAGAGCCTGACCAAAGGCGCGCCCGCCGATAAGGTCGTATTTTATTGCGGTTCGGGGGTGACCGCGGCGAACAATGTGCTGGCGTTTGCCCATGCCGGTTTGGGCGATGCCCGTTTGTATGCCGGTTCCTGGAGCGAGTGGATCACCGACCCGAAACGACCGGTTGAGCGATGAACCCTCTATAAATCCTGGTAGCGTGAATCTTCCAGCTCTTTCTTTAAGTCCTCCTCGAGCGAGGGGGCAGGAATTTGAATCTCGTTCGCGTTTGCCAGCTCGGCAAGCTCAGCCTCATGCAGAGCCTGGGGGGAGGCGCGCCTGACGATGCTCCATTTGCCGCAGTAGGGGCAGCGATCGAACTTCCCCACCACCATGTTCAAACCCCAGATATGCATTCCGAAAGGTCGCCCACATTTTGGGCAGATTGCGCCGCCGATAACACCGTAGTTGCGCGGCGCGCCCAGGGGCAGGCTGCGCTTCTTACCCCTGCCCACGATTAAGGGTAGAACATAAGCAAAGAACATCATTCCAAAGACGACTCCGAGCAACGGCACGAGAAACTTCAGTGTGTTCTGCCCCGCCTCTTCGGATGAGAGAAACCGCCGTTTCTGTTCATTGGAACGCAACTCGGCGCCGCCTGCCGTGTAACCGATGGCGCTCAAGGTGTGGACGCCGTTGGGATATTGACCGGTGGAGAATTTGTGTTCAAACGGCGGCGCGTTGACTTCCGCCATGACCTCGCCATCGATGAAAAAGATCACCCGCTGCAGGTCTTCCGGACCGCTGACGCTCAGGGTGAAGTTCCCCTGGATATCCCCTGTGCCGGAGGAGTAGCCAAAGTTACGGGCTAGTTTCAGGGTCAATTGATTTTCGGTTTGCGCGCTGGCGCGCGCAACGCCCATCACAAAAATTGCCACCCAAACGAGTATCAGGAGAGATAATTTACGGCGCAACATCCGTTCACCTCTGTGTTTATTTCCAACGGGTCAATATTGTCTCGCGCTGGAACAGGCGGATGGCTAAATACAGCACGCCTACATCCACCAGCAAGACCACAAGCGAGATGAGCAGCACCAGCGCCCGGTTGAGGAAGAATAGACCGGCGATTTGACCGAAGAAAATCGCCAGGATGGGCAGGATGATGACCGCTGAGACCTGCTCTGCCACGCGAGGGTCATTCACCCGCGAGGATACCAGGATGCTGAAATTGACCGAGAGCACCGCCAGCAACGGACCGAGTATAAAAATCGCCGCCAGCCAGGTGGGATCGAACAACACCGCGAGCACGCGTGGGTTGTCCACGATGATCCAGGCGCCTGCCATGTAAATCAGGAATCCAAACCAGGTGGCAGCCACCGCCGGGATGACCGACGCCAGATTTTTGCCCGCCAGAAGCTCAGCGGTGGTGATGGGGGTCGCCAGGAGCGGTTCCAGGCTGTGGGTGGTTTTCTCGCCGACGATGGAATACGCGGCAATATTGACCGGCACCATCAGGGGGATGATCATGAACAGCAGCATGAACTGGCTGCTCATATAACTCTGAAGGCATTCGGAGGCTGTGAGACCCTCGGCGCAGTATTGCATGAACTGGGGCGGCATATCGCCGCCCAGGTCTTCTCCGCCTGCGCTGCGGGTGAAATAAAACATGATCAGTGGGATGGCTGCAAACAATAAAGGCATGAAGAGGATGGTCGAGATGACCATACGATTCTTGAAGACTTCAGCCCATTCTTTACGGATGATGGTTCTAATCTTATTCATCTTGGCTCGCATTTCATCGGGATTGAGGCGACTTTGTTCATTCTCCCTGGTCAGGCGTTGCGCACCAGTTGCAGGTACACATCTTCGAGCGAGTGGCGTAGCTCGCCGACAAACTGGATATCCGCCCCAAGCGATACCAGCAGGCGGATGATATCCGGGTTGTGCTGCTCTGGGTCATCCAGGGTGACCAGCAATTTGTGATCCACCAGGCGGGTCGCCTTGACAAAGGGCAGGCTGCCCACGCTCTCCGCCAGCTTTTCATCGGCTTGGGCGAGGTGAAAAACAACCTTGCGCCCAAAGAGACTGGAGCGCAAATTGGCGGGGGTGTCCACCACCAGCAAGCGCGACTTGAATACCCCAATACGGTCGCAGAGACGGTCGGCTTCATCCAGGTTGTGGGTGCATAAGAAGATGGTGCGCCCCTCTTTGCGCAAGTCGGCGATGAACTCGCGCACCAGGAACGCCGCCTCCGGATCGAGGGCTGCGGTGGGTTCATCAAGAAAGAGGATGCGCGGTTCATGCAGCAACGCCCGGGCGATTGCCAGTTTTTGCTTCATGCCTTTGGAGAACGTGCCGGCTTCATCGTCTCGTCGGTCCCACAAGCCCAGCATGCGCAGGTACTTCTCAACCTGTCCGGCGACATCTCGCACCTCGTAGAGGTTGGCGTAGATGCGCAGGTTGAACTCGGCGCTCAGGTTGTCATAAAGCCCGGGTGTTTCGGTCAGGATTCCGACCGAGCGGCGGATGTTTTGGTCCTCTTTACCCAGTCTGAATCCGTTGACCACAGCCGAGCCTGAGGTGGGGGCGATCAGGCTGGTGAGCATGCGCACCGTGGTCGTCTTGCCCGCGCCGTTGGGTCCCAGAAAGCCGAAGACCTCGCCTTCCTTGACCTCTAAAGTCAGGCGGTCAACAGCCAGGGTGCCCCCGTTTTTATCGGGATTGAAAATTTTGGTTAATTCATTGGTCTGGATCATGGTGGTTGTCTGCTGAGGATGAAATTATTGATAGCGGCTCTCATCCAGCTTCTCTGCGCTGGGCTCAAGGGCGTCCAGCTCAGGTCGGATGACCTCGGGTAGCGGGGGTGGAGCGACTATCGCAATGGGTTCGGGTTGACGCAAAGCGAAAATGGCTGCAATACTGATCAGACTCAACACCCCAATGCCAAGTTCAGTGAGATAAACCCCCTGGGTTTGGATCATATATACAGCGACGCCATCCACCACGGCGTGCCAGGCGATGGCGATAAATAACCAGCGGATTTTATTCCGGGTAAAGCTCTGCAAAATGAGCACCGACAGGCAAATCTGGATGGGTATCGTAAAAGCTCGCTCCAGAGCGCCAAGCAGCGAGTCGTACCAGGAGAGCGACCAGTACGTACCGCTCTGCTCCGTCAATGCCTTAAGCTGGTCTGGAGGGAACAGATTAGACAAATCGGAGCCGCGCAATGAGAACATGACCAGGAAGTTCAATAAGACGATCAGCCCGATCAAAATTGCCTCTATTCCCCCATGACCCGCACCCATCATTAAAGCTTTTGACCAGCTACGAGCGTCCTTTGCCCACCAGCGGTAGACCGCAAAGCGAAAACCCTCCTCCCAAAGACCGGCGCTCAAGCCCAGGAAGACCGCGCTAAAAAGCAGGGCGTATTCCGGGCGGGGGGAGGGCAACACCCCGCGTTGCATCAACAATCCCACTGCGGCGTTGAATGGAATATGACCAACCTGGGAGAGGACGAGGGTCGCCGCGCCAATCCACCATAAGCGCCAGCCAGGATTGAACTTGCGTGAGATGAAGATGCCAATCACGATCGGCAGAGCGATCATGATCAAACCATTGAGGGGGTGGGTCAGGTAAAGGATCGGGTTCATCGTTTCTTCTTCAGAGATGGGTGGTAACAAATATTCTAATTTGTGATGGCGATTGGAACATTAGCCCTGCGCCAGTGATGAGTATAACGCATCTTTAGCCGTTATTGATACCGCTCTCATAGAAAAACGATTTTCCCCGTTATTTAGAGAGTTTTAATCCTTTTCAGGTGAATTACCGATAAAATGTAGGTGAGCCGTAGGTTGAACGTCAAGCAGTGGAGGGGATTATTTGGCACAATAGACCTCACGGCGATAATCGCAGCGGTTATGAAAGAGGCTACTCCCGAATTATCTCCCGATTTGGAATGGATGCTGCAAGGGCGGCAAGCCAGCCCGGCGTTAATTCTCGAGGCGATGGTGGCTGAGTATGCAGGCGAGGTCATCCGGCTGACCGCCTGCTTGTTGGGTGACCCCGCTCTGGCGCTATACGCTGCGTTCGATACCTTTGCCTCGGTGCTGGAGAATCGCCATCGCTATTATGGGAAGATGGGGGTCAGGCTGTTCATCTATTCCCAGGCGGTGAAGGTGATGCGGCGTTATCTGCCAGAGGCAAGGCTGGCGGCTGTTTCTCGAACCGCAGATAGTTCGCCTGAGGTTGTGGATGACCCCGAAGCGTTGCTCGCCTCAGCCCTTGCCGACTTAGGGGATGATCTAAAAATCACCCTCGCCCTGCAACTGATCCCCAGGCTGTCAAATGAAGAGATTGCCTGGGTGATGCAGACTAAACCAAAGAGGGTTCAGGCAAACGTTCAAAAAGCCTATCGCGCCCTGGGGAAAAAACTCCCTGAGTTGATTGACGAAAATCAACCGCTCCCCGAGGCGGTAAGTGCCTGTTTTGAAAAGTTTTGTCAGATGTCAGAGTTGGAAGACATCAGTCAGGCGCAGATCATCCAGGCGGTGGAATACGCCATCGAAAGGAAGAAACAGACCGGACAGGTTCGCGCCTATGCCCTCCAGACAGCCCTGGGGGTGGGTGTGGTGCTCACCCTGGCGGTGATCGGCTGGATCACCAGCCGCATTGCCTCGCCCCAGACGCCTTTGCCCCTGGCGGCGCGCACGGTGATCGTCACTCAGATTGTGCGCGTGCCGGTGTTCGTCACGCCCACGCCTAGACCGAAAAGACCCATGGCTGAATTGAGCACGGCATCCTCCTCGCAGGAGATCCGTAACCGCATCATTGAGAACGATTATTTATGGAGTACGCTCTGGACAGACGCCTACATCTATGATTACGGACCGGCTGGTTATGTGGGTACTCCATTGGTGCGCAGGGAGCAAATGTGGATCAGCCAGCCATCGCGCGGATTATTGATCTCCGGTAGTCCGACCGGCAAGGTGGACAATCGCTGGCATATATCGGAAAACTCCCTCTACTATTTGCTGAATGTTCTCCCGAAGTATTTCTACCGCCCTCTCTCCATCGAGAATTTCCACTCTTATCTGATATTTCAACCCAAGACCTGGGCGCGGGCGGGGCTTCCGATGAGCGTTGTGGAGGAAATCAATACCCTGGGGCGTGAGGCGCTTGTGGTGGATGTGCGCTCGCAGGATGGCTATTTGTTGGGTCGCATCACTGTGGACAAAGAGCTGGGTTTTGTCCTCTCGATCCGATTATACGATCAGGATGGGATCACCGTGATGGGTGATGTGTACCTGAATAAGCTCGCCGTGGATGTGGCGTTACCCGACGAGATATTCGATACCGACATGCCCATTGAATATTTTTTTGAAGATCCGCTTGCGCGTACACCCGACCGACAGCCGGAGCCAAACATCTTGAGCGTGGCTGCGCCCGGACATGAACCCTATCCGAAAATCACGCCGCCAGCCAGCCCGGACCTCTCCCGCAGTCACCTCGTCCTGCAATGGTCGCAGCCGCCGTTTGGGCAGAGCGATAAGCTGGTGATGACGCCGGTGGATATCTTTGCCGATGGCTTTTATTGGGGGACGATCTCGGTTGGCAATCCCTGGAGCGCTATCTGTGAACGCTCCCCAAATGGACTTTACCTGGCGATTGTCGAACAACCCGATGCGCCGCCTTTTCCTTCCAGCCGCATGCACTGGTTGAACCTGGAAGCGTTAGATGTGGACCATGACTTGCTGCGGGAGGAGAGCCGCTATGGCAGCGACGTTGCCTTCTCCCCAGACAGCCGCACCCTGGCGTTTTGGGGCTGCGGTGTGCGCGAGGATAACTGCGGCGTTTACCTGCTCAACCTGGAAACCCAGAAGTTGAAAAAACTCCTGCCGGGTGGGTTTGCCGGCTACTTTGCCTGGAGTCCTGATGGGAAAGAGCTGGCTATGATGAGTAAAGATGACACCCTGGTTGTGGTCAATGCCAGCACCGGGCAGGTCACTTACAGAAAGTATATGGACTGGATCACTTTTCAGGTTCCACCAGACGCCCCGGTCCTGGGTTGGGGTGTAGAATATCCGCCGGCTCAAAAAGGCTTGCAGGGCTGCGCTACACCGGCTGAATATTGACACGTTTTTGCATGACGAGTGGATCAGACCATCTTATCGGTTGTTTACCAGGACGACTGTGTGATTGGCTGAAAGAATTTTAACCTGGAAATTCGATTTATCCAGCCAATCACTTAAGCAATTCGCCGTCGGTACCAAACCGATTTGTCAAGTTACTTTCGGCGAATTTCATGGAATAGAAAGTTGGTGTTGGATGAAGTGGAAATACTCTGATTTTGAAAAAGAACCAGAACTCTCCCCCGATTTGGAATGGATGGTACAGAGCGGGCAGGTCAGCCGTCAGGTGTTCCTCGAGGCATTGGTAGAGACTTATTACGCCAGGGTGTATCGCCTGGCGTTATCCCTGTTGAATGACGCCACCGCCGCGCGCTCTGCTGCGCGCGAGGTATTTTCTCGGGCAGCGCTCAATACCCATCGCTATCGCAGCCAGATGGGCATAGACGCCTGGATTAAACAGATTGCCTTTCGGGTGATCAGATCTGGCATGCGCCGTGAGCGCTTCTGGCGCCGCGTTGAGAGTCTGGTCGGCGCCAGGGGGCAGTTCACGGATGCGCTGCATCAAGCGCCCCAATCTGAGGCGGATCGGCTCATCTGGGGACAGGTTGACCAACTACCAGAAGCCGAGCGCATCCCGTTGGTGCTGTATTATGCCAATGATTGGCAACCGGAGCAAATCGCGGCTGTTCTGGGGACGACCCCAGCATCGGTAATGGAGCGCCTGGAGCGCAGCCTGGAGCAGTTCGCGCACCTGCGCCAGGGTCAATCTTCTGACCTCGAAACCTGGCTGCGAGATTCACTGCAGCGGCGGTGGGCTTTACCTGATGTGCAAGAGGACGAGACCCGTCAATTCAGACTCAAGCTCGAACGCCACACCGGTCAGCGCAGCCTGCTGCGCGGCGGCATGGCAACCACGCGCGAGATCGCCTTGCTGGGCATTGTCCTTTTGGCGCTCATCCTGGCGATATGGGGAGGCAATCGTTATCTGATGCAAGCCACCTCCAGAGCGCAATCGTCCGCTTCAAACCTGGATGGTTTTGGGCTGGCGTTTCTCGAAAACTGGGTTGGCGCTTCTCTGTTTGCCGTGGCTGAGGGGCAGACGACCGAAGAGAACTACTCTACTTCAATTCAGGAACAAAGCTTCTATCCGGCGCCGGAGGCGAGAGCGCGCCGGGGCGATTTGATCCCTCGTTATTTCCTCACGTCCCCTGAAGATTTAGCCAGAGGCAGATACTCTGCTTTTGCCAACAAAGACCGCATTCGACGCTTCTCCCGTCCGGTGGTGGTGGAGACCCCAGAACCAGCGGCTTGTGAAAGGCGTGGCGAGGCGCGATAGCTGAAAACGTTGGATTCCGAGCGTTCTGGTATAATTTAGTTCACCGTATGGCGCATTTGGGAAGGGGTTTTCGGTCAACCTCTCTCGATTGCGTAAGCTCGTCCGGAATTTGGACTTTGTAAATGTATCCAAAACAACGCCGGGGTTTCCCCGGTGTTATTTTGTGTGAACCTGAGTTTCTGAAAGGCGCAATGATGGAAAAAGAAGAATATCTGGATTTATATTATCAGATGGTGCTGATCCGTCTGCTTGAAGAAGAGTCTGCCCAGCTTTATCAGCAGGGCAAGATCGGGGGCTTCTTGCACCTTTATATTGGGCAGGAGGCTGTCTCCACCGGTTTGATTTCGGGATCATGGAGTGGCGATCAATTGCGGGGTCAGCGCCAAAGAAGTGATGGCTGAGCTGTTGGGGAAAGCCACCGGCGTCTCCAAAGGTAAAGGCGGTTCGATGCACCTGGCGGATGTGAGTAAGAATTTCTGGGGTGGGCATGCCATCGTCGGCGCGCACCTGCCCATCGCCGCCGGTCTGGCTTTGGGCGACCTCTACCAGAAGAACGACGCCGTTACCATCTGTATGTTCGGGGATGGGGCGACCAACATCGGCTATTTTCACGAGGCGGTGAACCTGTCCAAGGTCTGGAACCTGCCGGTCCTGTGGGTGTGCGAGAACAACCAGTATGGCATGGGCACGGCGGTGGATAGGGCTTCGGCTGTCTCCGAGATGCGGCGCAAAGCGGATGGTTACGGCATCCCCAACGATCGGGTGGATGGTATGGATATCCTGGCGGTGCGCCGGGCGGCGGAGGATACCATTGCCGCGGTGCGCCGGGGCGAGGGTCCGTACTTCCTGGAAGTGGTCACTTACCGCTTCCGGGGTCACTCGATGGGTGATCCGGAGCGCTATCGCCGCGCCGATGAGGTGAAAAAATGGCAGGAAAATGACCCAATCGGCATTTTCTACCGTTATCTTACCGATCAAAAAATCGCCAGCGAGGCGGAATTGAGCGCAATAGACGCCCGCGTGGAGCAGGAGATTCGGGAGGCGGTTCAATTCGCCGAGAACAGCCCTGAACCAGCCCCCGAAGCTCTGTTTGAGCATATTTACGTTGAAGATTGAACAAAGAGGCTGGGGCTTTAGTGAAGCCCTGGCGATATTTGAGGGATAAAAGATTATGGCACGGATAACCATGCGCGAAGCGATCTCCCAGGCGTTATGGGAGGAGATGGAAAGAGACCCCGCGGTTTTCATCCTGGGCGAAGAGGTGGGGGTATGGGGCGGCACCTATGCCGTCACCAAGGGTTTTTACGACCACTTTGGCGCGGAGCGGGTGCGAGACACCCCGATCGCCGAAGCGGCGATTATCGGCGCAGCGATTGGGGCAGCTCTGACCGGACTACGCCCAGTGGCTGAGTTGATGACCATCAACTTTGCCTTTTCAGCCATGGACCACATCGTCAATGAGACGGCAAAGCTGCATTACATGTTCGGTGGGCAATTCATCCTGCCGATGGTGATTCGGGCAGTGGGCGGCGGCGGGCGCCAGTTGGGCGCGACCCACTCTCAAACGCCCGATGCGGTCTTCGCTCATTTTCCCGGGCTTAAAGTTGTCAGCCCCGGCACGCCAGAGGATGCCAAAGGGCTGCTGAAATCGGCAATTCGCTCCAACGACCCCATCCTGTTTATCGAACACGCCACCCTGTACCAGGTGCGCGGTGAGGTGCCGGATGGCGACTACACCACCCCGATTGGCAAATCCAAGATTCAACGCCCCGGACGGGATGTGACCATTGTCACTTACAGCAAGATGCTCGAAATCTCATCCAAAGCAGCCGATGAGCTTGCCAAAGAGGGGATTGAAGCTGAAATTGTTGATCTGCGCACCCTGCGCCCTCTGGATATGGCGCCGGTGCTCGAGTCGTTCAAGAAAACCAATCGGGCAGTGATTGTGGAAGAAGGCTGGCGCTCTTACGGCGTTGGTTCCGAAGTCGCTTCCCGCATTTACGAAGAGGCGTTCGATTATGTGGACGCTCCCATCCAACGCGTGGCGCAGAAAGAAGTACCCCTGCCCTATAACCGCACTTTGGAACAAATGGCGCTCCCCCAGGTGCAGGATGTAATTAAGGCTGTGAAGGAGGTGCTCTGATGGCGGTTGTGGTCAACATGCCCAAGCTTGGTTTTGATATGGCGGAAGGCACCCTGGTACGTTGGGTGGTGCAAGAAGGCGAGCAAATCGCCAAGGGTGCCGTTCTGGCGGAGATCGAGACAGATAAAGCCACAGTTGAGGTCGAGTCGACCTATAGCGGAATTGTCGCCCGGCACCTGGTGCCTGAAGGCGAAGTGGTGCCGGTTAATTTACCGATTGCGGTCATCGCCGATCCAGGAGAGCAGGTGGATTACGCCGCGTTGCTCGGAGAGGCGCCCGAGGTGGAGAAGCCCAAGGCGGCGGAGGTCGCCGCGCCGCAGGAGCCGGTGGCTGCCCCTGCGCCGGAAGCGGTGGAAGAAGGCATTCCGGAGGGCGTCAAAGCCTCCCCTCTGGCGCGCAGGATGGCGCAGGAGAAGGGGATCAATCTTAAGCTGGTCAAAGGCAGCGGACCGGGTGGTCGAATTGTTAAAAAAGATATCGAGGCATTCACACCCGAAGCGGTTGCGCCTGTTGTTCCAACCCCCGCCGCGCCTGCCCCGGTTCCGGCGTATTATCCCCCCGCGCCAGCTCCAGAAACGCAAACCGTGCCTCTGAACCGCTTGCGCGCCGCCATCGGACGGCGGATGACTGAGGCGAAGCAGCAGGTGCCCCATTTCTATGTCACGCACGAGTACGATATGGCGCCTCTGATGGCTTTGCGACAGGAGGTGAATAATCTCCTGCCCGATGATGCCAAGACCTCCGTCAACGATTATCTGATCAAAGCCGTGGCGCTCTGCCTGGAGGAGTTCCCCAATTTGAACGCTTCTCTGGATGGGGATAAAATCATCCGCCATGGGCAGATCAATATCGGAGTGGCGGTGGCTGTGGAAGGCGGCTTGCTGACCGTGGTCTGCCGGGATACCAATCGCAAACCGGTGCGCTTGATTTCTAGCGAAGTCCGCGCCATGGTCGCCCGCGCCCGGGAGGGCAAGGTACGCCCGGACGACATCGAAGGCTCCACCTTCTCGGTCAGCAATCTGGGCATGTTCGACGTCGAACACTTCATCGCCATCATTAATCCACCCGAGGCGGCAATCCTGGCGGTTGGATCGGTGCGCGAGGTGCCGGTGGTAAAAAATGGGCAGATTGTGCCAGGAATGCGGATGAAAGCCACCATCTCGGTGGATCACCGCGTCAGCGATGGGGCTGAAGCGGCGCGATTCTTGCAAGCCCTGGAGAAATATATCCAGGAACCGATGCGGCTGATGATTTAATCGTTCTGCAGCGCTTTCTGATGCAGGTAGAGAACGAGGTTTTCAGGTGAGGCAAAAAAGCCGGTCGTCATCTGCGGAATACGATTTGGGCTATGTCAGCGCCGCGCTGCCTTTGCTTCAGTCTTATCTGCTCTCCCCGGAGCTTTACTGGTCGCTGGCAACCAGACCGCCCGCAGGCGCTCCTCCATATCCCAAATTGACCCTGGGAAGTTTGCTCCTGGCGCTTGCCAGGCTCAAGGCGCGCCGGCTTTCGGTCGAGCAGCAGACTAACCTGATTCGCCTGGAAGGTGAACTGAATCAGATTCGCTCCGGTTGGAGGGTGGCGTGGGAGAAAAAGGCTCAACGCAGTTTTAGCTCCCGTTTAAAGATGTGGGGGAATTTCCTCGAAGAATACCGCACAAATCCGGAGAGCCATTACGATCGCTACGCCTATGAGATCAGGCACCGGGTAATGTTGGAGTTATTGGCTGGCGAGGCTGGTTCGGTTCCGGAGGCGGAGCGAGAACTGCTATCTGGCTTGGATAAGCTCCTGCGGGCTGCCTTTGTCCCGGGAGAATTTGTCTGGGATGAAGAGCTTGCCGGCGGTTTTCCACCCGAAACCTACTGGTACCTCTACGGTCGCTTACAGCGGGGGTAAGGAAGAATATTTCTGTGAAAAAAATCCGTTGGTCAATCGCTCCACCGGATGTCACGGGACAGCAGCGAAAAAACTTTCTCTATGTGCAGGTTGATGCCGTTGGCGTTGGACTGTCGGCGGCTGCGGCGACTTTCCTGCCGGTATTCCTGACCCGCCTGGGGGCGACAAACTCTCAAGTCGGTCTGCTGACCTCGATGCCCGCCATCACCGGGTTGGTCCTGGCAATCCTGGTGGGGCGCTTTTTACAAAGGCGCAGGAACGTGGTGCCCTGGTTCAGCCTGGCGCGTCTGCTGGTCGTTTCAGCCTACGCCTTGACCGGGTTGGTTGTGCTGATCCTTCCAAAACAGTTGCAGGTGCCAGGGGTCTTGTTCATCTGGGCTTTGGTGACCCTGCCGCAAACGGTTTTGGTGGTCTCTTTTTCGGTGGTGATGAACGCTGTCGCCGGACCCAGAAAACGTTACGATTTGATGAGTCGGCGTTGGTCTATCCTGGGCGCGGTGACGGCGATCACGGTCGCCCTGGCGGGGTCGGCGCTGGATCAACTCCCTTTCCCGTTGAACTACCAGATTGTCTTCGTCGGTCTCTCCCTGGGTGGACTGATCAGCTTTTATTTTTCCCGCCGTATCATTTTGCCGGAGCTGGACCTCCCCCCACAGACCGAGGGCGGAAGCATCCGGGAGCGACTGGACAGCTACCTGCGACTGGTGCAGGGAGAGCATGATTTTGTGCGCTTTTCTATCCAACGCTTTGTGTTTCTGACCGGTTCGATGCTGGCTGTGCCCCTCTTTCCACTGTATTTTGTGCGCGTGGTGGAGGCAAATGACGCCTGGATTGGCGCGATTAACACAGCGCAGTCGGCGGTATTGCTGGTGGGGTATTTTTTGTGGACGCGCGAATCGCGCCTGCGCGGCTCACGCTTTGTGCTGTTGTGGACAACGCTGGGACTGACCCTCTACCCAGCCCTGGTGGCAAGCACGCATAACCTGGTCGTGATTGTGATCCTCGCCGGGATTGCCGGCATCTTCCAGGCGGGTTTAGATCTGGTGTTCTTTGATGAGCTGATGAAGACCGTTCCCGTGCAATACAGCGCCACCTTTGTCTCTCTCTCACAAAGCTTGCAGTATCTTTCCGCCATATTTGCGCCGATGATTGGCGCATGGCTGGCAGGGGAGATAGGGATTGGCGGCGCGTTGCTGGTGAGCGCAGCGATACGGTTGGTGGGATTTGGTCTGTTCGCTCTCTGGAGACCGAAGGAGGTGAAAGAGGTCGAACCCGCTGCCCTTGTGCCAATCGCCTCACTCAGGCGGCGCAAGTAAGGCTGACCCGGTTCAATCATCCGTCCGCAATAACCTTCGTCTTTAAGCTCATCCAAGCCGACAATTGGCGGACAGATACTAAAAGCTCTCTCTTACCAGTATAATTTAAGCCGTGACTATGTCAGAACATCCTCCCGAAAGCCCACCCTGGTCAACGACCACCCGCGTGGTGGTTGTCGTCGTCTTGCTGGTTGGCTTTATCTGGTTATTGATGGCAGCCATGCCTCTGATCGAGGCATTGTCTATCGCTGCTCTGATTGCTTACCTCTTGAATCCGCTGGTGCATTACATCATGCGGCGGACGAGATTGAGCCGAACCCTGGCAACGCTGGTGGTCTATCTCATCCTCCTTGTCATTATTGCCTCCTTGCCAGCCACGTTAGGCGCTCTGGCATTTGGTCAGTTCCGCAATTTTCGCCTGAATTTGAGCGAAGCGGTGCGCGAGATTCAAATCTGGATCTCCCAACCGATTTATATCCTGGGATATCGCCTATCTCCCCAGTCTCTGGTGGATAATATCACCCAGACGATCGGCAGAGCGCTGACTGCCATCCCTGGCGGTTCTCTGAACGTCCTGGCTGGCATCACCACCAACCTGCTCTGGGGGGTGGTGATCATCATCAGCCTCTACTATTTCCTTAAAGACGGTCCTAAAATAAAACCCTGGTTGGTGAGCCTCTTCCCTCCTGCGTATCAATCCGATGGCGCCCGTTTATTGAATGAGCTGGACGATGTCTGGAGGGTATTTTTACGGGTGCAGATTCTGATCTTCTTCGTCCTGGCGGTGTTGTTGGCGCTCGGCTCGTTTGGGGTCGTCATGTTATACCAGGCGGGGTTGATCCCGTTTTCATGGATCGGATTGATTGTGTTGTTGATCATCGTCTATGCTCTGGTGCAGCAGGTTGACAACCTGTGGTTGCGACCTCAACTCATGGGACATCGCCTGCGCCTGCACCCGGGGGTGGTATTCGTGGGTTTGGTAGGCGCGCTGGCGCTGAGCGGATTTTTGGGCGCAATCGTGGTCGTGCCGATGATCGCCAGCGCCAAGGTCATTGGCACTTATCTGCACCGCAAAATTCTGGGGCTGCCAGCCTGGGAGGATGGCGAGGACAAGGCGGTTAGTAGCCAACCGTCAGAGACCGAAGCGGGTGAAGAAGTGGCAGAAGCTGAAGAGCCTGCCCCCAATTAGGAGAAGTACTTTACAATGACGCCTTTTTTGCAATTTGACATCGCCCTGGTGGTCATCATTACTGCCGCCAAATTAGGGGGGTATATCAGCTACAAACTGGGTCAACCGTCTGTGCTGGGGGAGCTGCTTGTGGGGATTGTTTTGGGTCCCTCGATGATTGATTTCCTGCATATGTCCTATTTTACCGATCAACACCTGGCGGAGACGATCGCACACCTGGCGGAGGTGGGGGTGCTATTGCTGATGTTCCTTGCCGGTTTGGATTTGCACATCAACGATCTGATGGAATCGGGCAAGGTATCTGCGCTGGCGGGCATCCTGGGGGTGGTGGTGCCTGTCGGTTTAGGCACCTTAATCGGGCAGGTATTTCGGATGGACCTGCGGTCATCGATGTTTATTGGATTGGTATTGTCTGCCACCAGCGTCAGCATCTCCGCCCAGACCTTGATGGAATTGAATGTGCTCCGCAGTCGGGTGGGGGTCTCGCTGCTGGGGGCGGCGGTGTTTGATGATATCCTGGTGGTTCTGGGGTTATCCATTTTTGTCGCCCTCATCCAGGCGGGAGGCAACGCAAGCTTTTGGAATGTGGCTTTGATTGTCCTGCAAATGTTAGCCTACCTGGGCTTCGCCCTCCTGCTGGGAATTTGGGTCTTGCCCAGGCTTTCGAGAGCGATTGAGGATATGCCCATCAGCCGTGGGTTGGTTGCGTTTGGTTTTGTCATGGCGCTGGTGTACGCCTGGGCGGCGGAGGCGTTGGGCAGCATGGCGGCGATTACGGGAGCCTTTCTGGCAGGATTAATGCTGGCGCGCACCCGGGTAAAAGATCAAATCGAAACGGGCATCGCCACCATCGCTTACGCCGTTTTTGTCCCTATTTTCTTCGTCAATGTGGGCTTAAGCGCCGACGTCCGAAGCCTGACCTATCAAAGTCTGTGGCTTTTTCTGGGGATGATTCTGGTGGCAATCATCGGCAAGGTCGCAGGAGCGGGTCTAGGAGCCAGGTTGGCGGGTTTTGACAACCTGGATGCCTTGAAGCTGGGGGTCGGGATGATGTCTCGAGGCGAGGTGGGGTTGATTGTGGCATCGGTGGGCATCCTGGAAGGTCTGATCACCCCCCAGGTTTTTTCTGCCATTGTGGGAGTGGTGATTGTCACCACGTTGTTGACACCCCCAGCTTTGCGGGCGCTTTTTTCTAAGAAATCCGAGGTTTCTGAAGCTTCCTGAAGGAGATGAAACATGGCATATCTGGTTGTTTGTATCGTTGATAACCCCGATAATTGCCCAGCCATCCTGGAGGCGTGGGAGGCGATTGGCATTTATGGGGTCACCATCCTGGAAAGCACAGGTTTAGGACGATTGAGACGGGCGGGGTTGCGCGATGATATCCCTTTGATGCCCAGCCTGCGGGATCTCTTCGAGGGGGGAGAAGTCCATCATCGCACCCTTTTCTCGGTGGTTGACGAGCAATCCAAGGTTGACCGGATGGTGGAAGTGGTGCAGAAAATTTTAGGCGACTTAGACCGGGGCAGATCAGGCTTTTTATTTGTGGTGCCGGTCTCCCAGGTGTATGGGTTGGGGAAGAGATATCGAACTCTGCCCTGAACTACGCTGAATTCACGACCTGATCAGGCTCACGACCAGGGTGAGCAAACCTAAGAGCGCGCAGTAAACGGCGAAAATGTAGAGGGGGTGACGGGTAAGATAGCGCAATAGCCAACGGATGGATAAATATCCCACCACGGCTGAGGCGATGAACCCCGGCAGGTAAACCACCAATGAAGCCAGGGGGTTGGGGATGCTGAGCAAATCCAGCAATGCCAGCAGACCAGCCGCCAGCATGATGGGGATAGAAATCAGAAACGAGAAACGGGCTGCGGGTTCTCGCCGGAAATCACGCGTCATACCGCCAACGATGGTCGCACCAGAGCGTGAGATGCCCGGAAAAACCGCCAGGGCTTGAAAGAAACCGGTCCAAAGCGCAGCCTTCCAGTCCATCTGCTCCAGGGTTTTATTTCTCTTTCCAACCCGTTCGGCGACGACCAGCAAGCCGGCGGTGACGAACAGTAAAATTGCCACCGTCCGGGCGTTGCTGAAGGCTGCTTCCACGGTATCCTTGATCAAAACGCCAATCACACCCGCTGGTAATGTGGCGATCAGGATATAGATCGCCAGCCTGGATTGAAAATCTCCCAGCAGGTTTTTGTTTTTTATCCCCCGCCCTAGCGCGGCGATGAGGGTGATCAAGTCGCGCCAGAAATAGGCGATGACCGCCACCAACGTGGCGACTTGAACCAAAACATCGAAAATGAACGCCTCCTGGGGTGCGAATTCCCAACCCAGTAAATACGGCACAATCACCAGGTGACCGGAGCTGGAGATGGGCAGAAATTCTGTCAGCCCCTGGACGACGCCAAGCAGGATCGATTGGAAGATGGTCATGAGAGGTATTCCTGAGCGAAGGATTCAAAACGTTTTTCCAGGATTGCCTGACGCATCTGGCGGGCAAGCTGGAACAGGGTGTGCAGGTTGTGGATGGAAAGCAGGGTGGCAGAGAGCATCTCTTTGGCGATAATCAGATGGCGCAGGTAAGCTCGCGAGTAGTGCTGGCAGGTGTAACAGGTGCAGTTCTCGTCAATCGGTTTTGGGTCTCGGGCAAAGGCGGCGTTGACCAGGTTCAAGCGGCTGCCGGGGATCATCGCTGCGTGATGACGCGCCAGGCGCGTGGGCAAGACGCAATCGAAGATGTCCATCCCGCGTTGAACGCCGTTCACCAGGTCTTCGGGCGTGCCCACGCCCATCAGATAGCGGGGTTTGTCCTCGGGCAGGATGGGGTCTATGGCTTCCAGGACGGCGTGCATCTCCTCTTTTGTCTCGCCGACGGAAAGCCCGCCCACGGCGTTGCCGGGGAGATTCAACCCGGCGATAAATTCTGCGGATTGCTGGCGCAAATCGGTGAAGATGCCCCCCTGAACGATGCCGAAGAGCGCCTGGTCTGAACGAGTTTTCGCCTCCAGACAGCGCACCGCCCAGGCGTGGGTGCGCGCCATGGCGCGCTCATTGTAGGCGCGATCGGTTGGCGGAGCGCACTCGTCGAACGCCATGATGATATCGGCGCCCAGGTTTTCCTGAATGGCGATGGATTTTTCGGGCGTCAGGCGATGGATCGAGCCGTCAATATGACTCTTGAAGGTAGCCCCCTCGCTGTCAATCGTGCGCCGGTCGGCGAGGGAGAACACCTGGAACCCCCCGGAGTCGGTCAGGATAGGGCGTTGCCAGTTCATGAATTGGTGCAACCCACCCATTTCTGCCACCAGGTCATCGCCTGGGCGCAGGTAGAGGTGGTAGGTATTGGCGAGAATCAGGGTGGCATCCAGCTCCTCTAATTGCGCCGGAGTGACGGCTTTCACCGTCGCCTGGGTGCCCACCGGAGCGAAGACCGGGGTGAGGATATCTCCGTGGGGTGTATGGAATATCCCCGCTCGCGCTCGCCCATCCCGAGCCACCAACTCAAAAGAAAATTGATTTTCTGCGCTCACCGGTTTCTTTACCCTGACAATAACCTTTCAATGGTCTGTCGTTGACCAAGCCTCGGAGGGAGCTTGTCAGCCCCACAGCCTGTGTTTTGGCGGGATTTCCGTTACCCTGACAGGTTACGAAGGCTGATTATAATCTTAAAATGATATAATTCGGTGGTTAATATATTCTTTCATTAGAAAAAGGTCCTGGAGGGATTACCCGGGATGCCTGGGCGCTATCGAAGGGGTAGATGCCCAAAATTTACCCAAACACCCATCAAAAAGATGCCCCTCCAGCGCCATATCAGTCTTTAATCAGGAGAATTGTGTATGCCGATAATGGATTTGCCTGGTCCGAAAGCCAGGAAGATTATTGAGCGCGATCAAAAGGTTATCTCTCCATCTTACCCGCGAGGCTATCCGTTTGTCATGGATCATGGCAAAGGGGTGGAAGTGTGGGATGTGGATGGCAACCGGTTTTTGGATTTTGCTGCAGGCATTGCGGTGGTCGCTACCGGACACAGCCATCCGCGTGTCGTGCGGGCTATTCAGGAGCAGGCGGAGAAGTTTATCCATATCTCCTCCGACTATTATCACCCAGTATGGGTTGAACTGGCGGAGAAGCTGAACGAGATTGCCCCGTTCAAAGAAGAGGCGGTTTCGTTTATGACCAATTCGGGCACCGAGAGCGTTGAAACTGCCATTAAGCTGGCGCGCCACTATACCGGTCGCAGCCAGTTCATTGGATTTATGGGCGCTTTTCATGGTCGCACGATGGGGGCGGTCTCTTTCACTGCCAGCAAACCCATTTACCGCCGCGATTTCTACCCGCTCTTAAATGGCGTGGTGCACGTGCCCTTCCCCGATCCTTACCGACCAATTCTCGCCCACCAGCCGGGAGAGGATTATGGCGAGGTGGTTGTCCGTTATATCGAACACAGCATCTTTGAACACATTTTGCCTCCCGAAGAAGTTGCCGGCATCCTGATTGAACCGATTCAGGGCGAAGGCGGTTATGTTTTACCCACCCCTGGCTTCTTCCCGGCGCTGCGCAGGCTCTGCGATCGCTATGGCATCCTGCTCATCGCCGATGAGGTCCAATCGGGTATGGGGCGCACCGGAAAATGGTGGGCGATTGAACATTTTGGGGTGGAACCGGATATCGTTTGTGCTGCCAAAGGGATTGCCTCCGGCGTGCCTCTGGGTGCCATGATCGCCCGCAAGCATATCGTCACCTGGGAGAAGGGCGCCCATGGCAACACCTTCGGTGGCAACCCGATCGCCTGCAGCGCAGCATTGGCGACCATCAACCTTTTGGAAGAAGGGTATATGGAGAACGCCGCCAGGGTGGGTGCATACCTGAAGGACGCTCTGGAAGAGATCGCCTCCCGCCACCCGGCGATCGGTCGCCCCGGTATTGGCGAGGTGCGCGGGGTGGGTTTGATGATCGGTGTGGAATTTGTGAAGGATGCCCTCACCAAAGAACCCGCCGACGCCTTCCGTGACCAGATTGTTGATAACGCCTTCCGGCGAGGTTTGCTGCTCCTTGGCTGCGGCAAGAGCACTATCCGCTTCTCACCGCCGCTGATGGTCAGCCAGGCGGAAGTGGACGAGGCATTGGGGATATTCGAGGACGCCCTGGTCGCCAGCGAGAAAGAGGTATTGGTTGCTGCCTGATTTTCGTGTCCGCCAGCGAGATTACTTGCTGGAAATCAGCCGGGCGATCACCCAGGAATTGAACCTGGACACCCTCCTGGCGCGCATCCTGCGCATCTCGGTCGAGATGCTTGCCGGGCAGGCAGGGTTGATCGCCTTACGCCAGGAGCATGGGGGCTGGACGGTGGCGGCTTCCCATGGTATTCCTCCGGCTTTTTTGCGCTACCTGGAGCCTTTGCTCGCCGAAGTGCCCGAATATCGAGATCAGGCGCAGTTTGAGCTGCCCGAAATCAATCGCCTGCTGCAAAACCTGACCCGCGCCGCCAGTATGGGGTTGCTGACCGGCGTCGGCTTACCGCTGATTGTGCGCGGGAGGGTTATCGGCGTGATCTTCATCTTCCGCAACTACCCGGGCGTGTTCTCCAGCAATGACACCGCCCTGCTGCAGAGCTTTGCCGACCAGGCAGCAATCGCCGTGCATAATGCTCAGCTTTACACCCAGATCAGCCGTGAAAAACAGCGCATGGACGCCATGCTCGATTCGGCGGCGGACGGGATCATGATTATTACCCCGGCTCACCGCATCGAGCGCTGCAACCCGGCTCTGGCGCGCATGTTGGGCGCCTCTCCGGAGCAGATTCGAGGCAAAGCCCACCAGGAAGTGATTCAGTTGGTGAACACCAAAGACGGCTTGACCCTCGAAAAAGCAGAGGAGGGCGGCTGGCCGCTCACGCCCAACGCCACGCTCTATGTCGAGGGCGACCTGATGCGCCAGGGCAGTCTGCCGCTGCCGGTTGGCATCACTTACGCCCCTCTGGTCAGCCAGGAGGGGCAATTGCTCAATATTGTCGCCACGGTCAGGGATATCACCCGTTTCCGCGAAGCGGAAGAGCTGAAAAGCACCTTCATCTCGGTCATCAGCCATGAGCTGAAAACGCCTGTGGCGCTGATCAAGGGCTATGTCAGCACCTTGAGGCGTGAGGACGCCGCCTGGGACAGAAAAATCATTGATGATAGCCTGCAGGTGATTGAGGAAGAAGCCGACCGCCTGACCGTTTTGATTGAGAATCTGCTGGATGCTTCCCGCTTGCAGGCGGGCGCGCTCTCGATCAACGAGACCGACGTGGCGCTGGATAAGCTGGCAGAGCGAATTGCGGAGCGCTTCCGAACCCAAACCACGGCGCACACCATCATCGTTGATTTTCCACCCAATTTCCCGGTGGTGCTGGCAGACGAGGATCGCATCTCTCAGGTGCTCTCGAATCTGCTCTCCAATGCGATCAAGTATTCCCCTGACGGGGGCGAGATACGCATCAGCGGCAAAGTGTTGCCTCAATATGTGGTGGTTTGCGTCAGCGACCAGGGACCGGGCATCGCTCCGGATGACATCCCTCATGTCTTCGATCGCTTTTACCGTTCCTCCGATGCCGCCCGTAAAACGAAGGGCGCCGGCTTGGGTCTCTATCTTGCCAGGGCGGTGGTCGAGGCGCACAAGGGGCGTATCTGGGTGGATCCAAAACCAGGGGATGGGGCAAGGGTGTGCTTCTCCCTCCCCCGCTGAGAGAGCTTCACCGTTATTCATTTTGCGATTGTTTATTCATCATTCCGATTTCAGGAGATTTTCATGCCAAAAACCCAAGTGTCCTGCCCGAATTGCCGTCAGCCATTGCTTGCCGAGATTGACCAGTTGTTCGATGTCGCGGTTGATCCAAGCGCCAAGCAGAGGCTGATTTCGGGCGCTTACAATCTCATCCAATGCCCTCGTTGTGGCTATACCGGCAATCTCAGCACGCCGATTGTTTATCACGACCCACAGAAAGAACTGCTGCTGACCTTTGTACCGCCCGAACTGGGTCTGCCGCGCAATGAGCAGGAGCGGCTCACCGGCAACTTGATCAGGCAGGTGGTCAACAATCTGCCTCAGGAAAAACGCAAAGCCTACTTGCTCCAACCCCAGACGACATTGACCATGCAGGGTTTGGTGGAGCGTATCCTGGAGGCGGATGGCATCACCCGTGAGATGATCCAGGCTCAGCAGCAGAAATTGAACTTGATTCAACGCCTGCTGAGCACCAGACCTGAGGCGCGAGAAGAGATTGCCAGACAGGAAGACCAGCTCATAGACGCTGAGTTTTTCTCGCTCCTGAGCCGAATCGCTGAAGCTGCTTTGGCGAGCGGTGATCAGAGTGGCGCCAGGCAGCTTGCCGAGTTGCAACAAAGCCTGTTACCCATCACCACCTTCGGCAGAAGGTTGCAAGAGCAATCTCAAGAAATTGAGGCGGCAGTGGCGTCGCTGCAACAGGCGGGAGAGAGCCTCACCCGCGAAAAATTGTTGGAGTTGATCGTCTCCGCGCCGAATGAGACCCGCCTGCAGGCTCTGGTCAGCCTGGCTCGACCTGGCTTGGACTATCAGTTTTTCCAGTTGCTCAGTGAGCGCATTGACCGGGCGCGTGGGGATGGACGGGCGCGACTGATTGAGATACGCGATAAATTGCTGGAACTGACTCAGGAGATCGATCAACAGGTGCAACTCCGCCAGCAGGCTGCCAGGCAGATACTGGAAGAGATGCTTCAATCGCCTGATCCTGCTCGGGTATTGGAGGAGAATCTGTCGGTGGTGGATAATTATTTCCTGCAGGAGCTGAATTCCGCCATGCAAGCTGCCCGGCAGGCTGGCGATTTGGAGAAGAGCGCTAAATTGCAGCAAATGGTCGAATTGCTCCAAAGTTTGAGCGCCCAACCGCCCGAAATAGCGTTTCTGGAGGATTTGATCGATGCCAGCGACGCTCAGGCGCGCCGCAAGCTGCTGGAGGAGAACAAGGAGAAAATCACCCCGGAGTTCCTGGATGCCCTGACCAGTATCGTTGCCCGGGTGGAATCAGGTCAGGACCCAGAGCTGACCGAGCGCATCAAAACAATTCATCGCGAAGCGCTGCGTTACTCGATGGAGTTGAAACTGCAAGATTAGTCGGGAGTTTACTTTTCGCCTCTGGGCGGATTGTCCAGGCGTAAACCATGACCCCGCACCGTAACGATGTACTGGTGCCTGGGGTCTATTAATTTAAGCCGGTCACGCAGGCGGCGCACCAGAGCGTCGAACGCCTGTTCAGAGATGCCCACGGCTTCATTTTCGCCCCATATCTTTTGAATCAGACTGGCGCGCGGCACCACCCGCCCCTGGCGCTCGTACAACATCTCCAGCAAAGAAAACTGTGAGACAGAGAGCGGAGGCAGCACTTCTTCGTCAACAATCCACACCCGACGGGAGCGCTTATCCAGAACCAGCCTGCCGATTTCAAGCGGGGCAAGGTTGAGGTTGTCCGATTCGAGGGGCAAGGTGGCGTCGGAACTGAGGAAGATAAATTGTTGCGCCAAAGCCACCTGGACGATATCGCTGTCCTCCAGCAGGGTGGGGCGGTCAATTCTCACTCCATTGCGATGGGTGCCGTTCTTGCTGTTCAAATCTTCGAGGATGACCCCTTGCGGGGTCAGGGTCAATGAGGCGTGGTGGCGAGAGACCTGCCGGTCGGCGATGACGATGTCGCAAGAAGGTTCTCTCCCCAAAATCATATTGCTTCGAATTGCCCAGCGCTGACCGTTTAACGGTCCGGTTTGAGCGACAAGTAACGGGGCGTCTTCGCTCTTTCTCTCCATGTTCCTCACTCCAAGAGTATAATATCAGAAGTGAATGAGTTTTTCAATCGGTAATTTGTGGATTGAAATTATAAAGGAGAACGCCGCGCTCAAATAAATGCCCTTACCATTGAAGGCTGGAGAAGTACTGAGAAATCGTTACAAGATACGCCGCGTCATCGGTCAGGGAGGTATGGGGAGCATCTACCTGGCGGATGACCTGCGCCTGGCGGGCAGGTTGTGCGCCCTCAAGGAGGTGGAGCACGACCGGACGATGCCTGCCGACCTGATCAAGCAGGCTCGCGACCAGTTCATGCGTGAAGCGACGGTTTTGGCGCGCCTGGATCATCCCAACCTGCCAAAAGTCTCAGATTTCTTCTCGGTGGGTGGTCGGGATTATCTGGTGATGGATTTCGTCCCCGGTAAAGACCTGCGCACGATAATGGCGGAAGCCAGACAAAGGGGTGAATTCCTGTCTGAGCGGGAGGTGCTGGGTTGGGCTGCTCAACTGGCAGACGCTCTGGCGTATCTGCACAGCCAAAATCCGCCCATCCTGCACCGGGATATCAAACCCAGCAACCTGAAATTAACCCCCAACGGGCTGGTGAAACTGGTTGACTTCGGCTTGGTGAAAATCCTTGCCTCCGACGAGGTCACTATCACCATCCTCCAGGGTCGCGGCACCGCCATCTATACCCCTCTGGAGCAATACGGCGGCGATACGGGGCATACCGATGCCCGCAGCGACATCTATTCCTTCGGGGCGACTCTCTATCATCTGTTGACGAACACCCGACCGGTGGAAGCGCGGGAGCTTTTCTTGCACCCGGAGATGCTTGTCCCGCCGCGCCAGATCAATCCCGATATCAGCCTGCGCACCGAGCGGGCGATTTTATGGGCGATGAGCCTTCACCCGGAGGATCGCCCTCAAACAGTGGATGATTTCCGCAAGGCTCTGCTCAGCGATTGGAACCCGGTCACGCGCCCCAAAGCCCCGCCGCCGCGCCCCTCTTTCGCCGATTTGCTGTCTTCGCCCGCCGATATGGCGCTGATTTGGATCGCTGGCGGGCTGGTGTTGCTCAGCCTGATTCTCACCTTTACCCAGTAATTCATCTGCAAGAGGCTGTATCACGCCTCGCGCCCGCGCGTCCTGGATGCGGCGCGCCAAGCCCAACTTGCCAGGAGACCCACCGCCGCGCCGGCGATCGTGAAGAGGATCACCCCCCAACCGTCCAGGCTGTCCAGCATCTTGGGGTTGCTGTGGAGCATGATTGCCAGGGCGCAATATCCGAACAGCCCGCCGGTCAATGCCAGCAAGGCGCCGCGTAATCCCCACTGCACCAGCCCCATGAAGGCAAACAGGCGATAGACAATGAAAGCGATGGCGCTGGCGAGCATGGTGGCGATCAACCAGTCGAACAGGGAGAGGGGAGATGGCGGCGGTGGTTGCGGAGTGATGATGATCACCGGTGGAGGCGTGGTGGCGGTTGGCGTGGGTTGCGGGGTTTCCTCTGGCGGTAGCGTGGCGGTGAGCGTCGCTTGCGGCGGCTCACCCTGGGGTGGGATGTCAAAGCGCAAAACCTGAGATTGTTTGGCGGGTTCGCTCTCCGCCCGAATTTCCAGGATGCCTGGGTTGGTCACCTGATAGTTCAGTTGGGCTACCCCGGCGATGGTGTTCTGTACCTGAGGGAAGGCGCTGACCACCCCCTCGGTGGAGATGATGAATTGCACCGGTGTTCCGTCGGGGACGGGATGCCCATTGTGATCCAGAATTACCCCGGTCTGCACGACAATCGTTGATCCGATGCGGATTTCGGGTGTGGGTAGAGGTACAGGAGTGCCAGCCTGATCCAACACCGGCTCCCCTTCTTGTACCAGCATCAGGGGAATCACCTGATTGGGGTTGGGGGATGTGGCTGTAATCAGGTCATAACCCACCCCCGGGACGGACACGGGCAGCACCCCCTGAGGTGAAAGCTCCCGAAAGAGCAGTCTGGCGGCGACATCAACAAAGTTGGGGATTTTTGAGTATAGCGCGTAATAGGCGGTGAGCTTGGAAATGTCTGTGGCGTCCAGGAAGTAGGGGGCGTTGAAGGCGAAAACGATCAGTCTCTTCTGCTGAAACAAATCTGGACGTTCCGCCAGAAAACGGGGCAACGCCTGGGATACCGGGTTATCGCGACTGATGCTGACCATGGCGAAGACAATCCACTGGGCGCGACGCAGATCAACTTCGAGCTGAGTGGAACCGCGGGGAGAATTTAGCAGTTGAATTAAGTCCTCGTATGAGTAAGAGGTCAGGTTAAAGGGCAAAACCTGACTGCCAGCCTGGGGTCCATAAAGGCGCAGCACAGCCTGTTCCAGGCTTTTGACGTCCAACAGGGCTTCTGCGGGACAGGTGCTGCATTGTTTGCTTGCCCGGCTATCGCTGATAAAGACGATGCGATCCGTCTGGTTGGGCGGATCGGGGACGGTGATATCCAGCTCCGACATCAAAGGGCTGATGAGGGTGGCAGCCTTATTTGCCACTTCGGTGGAGATCTGGCTGGATGTCCCTATGGTGTTGATCCCGTCCAGGGGAGGCAGGGTGGTCTCCAGGTTGAAATTCGGATAGAGGCGGAATTTCAGGGTCAGAATGCGCAGGACCGATTCGTCAACCCTCTGAGCGAAGGCGGGATCTTCGCGGTATTTCTGATTGAAAAAGTCCAGGGTGCGCAAGATGGCGTTGTACGAGTCGGTTTCATCGCCGCTGGCGACATTGCCCAGGAAAAGGAGATCATTCCCTGCCAGGAAGGCGTTCAGGGCGATGCGGCGTGCCTCGTACACCTGACCGGTCAATTCATAGAAACTGCGCACGGCGCGACTGCCGAGATTGTCGCTGACCATCACGCCCCCAGCCTGGCGCCAGTTTACCATTGGCTCGAGACTCATCAGTTGATTGAACGCCTGGGGGTCGAAGCTCACCGGGCGGGTTGTGGCGCGAATATTCTCCTGAAAACCCTGATAACGAATGTGGGAGGCAAGCAGAGCATCGGTGGTCGCTTCTGGGTTGGGGGCTTGCCCGGTCACAGCGAAGAAGGGCACCAAATCAATGCGGATTAACTGCTCCAGAGATTTACGCACCGTGGCGACTTCCTCCTCGATGGAACGGTCTGCGCCGCCATTACCGGGGAAGTGTTGGGCGATGGTGGCAATCCGACCCTGGCTGCCCTGATGGACGCCGGTGATGTAAGCTTTGCCCATCTCACCCACCCAGAAGGGGTCTCCGCCAAAGGTTCTGGAACCAAGGTTATTGTTGCTCTCCAGAGCCGGTAACTCAAGGACATCGAGAGAGGGTCCGAATAACAGGTTGATGCCCAATGCTGATAGCTCGCTGCCAAGCACATTGCCGACCTGACGGGCGAGGTCCGGATTCCAGGTGGCGCCGAGCGCCATCCCGTTCGGCAGCCGGGTTACCCCATTCAGGATTTGATCGTATGGAGCGCCGTCCCCTTCCTGCTGGATACCGATGAACAATGGGATGTAATGCAGGTTTGGGGAGGCTGTGGCTTCGGGCGTGGCTGGCGAGGGTTGAGTGACAGACCAGCGGTTGAGCTGAAGCTGGCGGTTCATAGCGAGAATGTCCGATAATGCGCCTTCCCCACCTGGGATGTTGTCATTGGCAGCCAGTAAAACCACACCGCCGATGTGGTGATTGACAATCAAATCGTGGATTTGAGTACCTTGATTGACTTTAGTCCCCTGATAGGTCACCAGGAAGAGCTGCCCGACCCGTTCTTCGGGTGAAAGGGTGGCTAACAATTCCTGAGCTTTTTGCTGGGCGCTGGAGACATCCTGCGCCAGCCCGGTTTGGGGCAGCAGGAACGGATTCGCTATCAGCAGGCAGATGATCAGAGCTAAAATCTGACGCACCCCGCGCGGATGGAAATCTCTCCTCCAGGTCATAAACAATTTTGACATTGTCAGCTCACCGGAATAGTGTGCATCTCCGCCGCGATGATTTCGCGCAAAGCCTGCTTGCGGGCGTTGCCGCTCAGCAGTTCCAGACGACGGATGCCGAATGGGTCAATGACCTCTCTCAATAATTGAAGCTCTTCTGGAGTGGGTGGGGGAGTTTCGTGGACATCGGGCGCGATTTCCAGCTCAAACCCGGTTCGCGCCTGAATCTGGGCGATACTGACCCCGGGGTGATAGCTCGTCAAGCGCATCCGCCCATGGGCGAAATCGAATTGCCCCAGGTCTGAGACCAGATATTTGGGTCCTGAGCCATGTGTCCGTTCTGGGGCATGTCCTAACCCCGAGCGCACATCCAGTTCGGGGACGAAGGTAACGCGGGAATGGCGCGGGACATAAAGGTAGATATCGTCGATAAAGGTGGTCACATCCGGGATGCCACCGGTGCCGGGCAGGCGCATGCGCGGTAAGCCGCCGCTCAAGTAATCTTTGCCGAAGGCGATGTTGTTGAAATTGCCGGCGGCGTCAATTTGCCCGGGGCGGAAGAACTCCTTGGGGCGTAAGGTGGGTAAGAGATCGGCGGCTGCCTGCACAAACCCGACGTTGGTCAGGGCGCGGTCGAGCCACAGGCTTTCGATGTATAGCAGGCTCATCGGGGCTGGTTGCTGACAGACTCCCTGCCCAATCGCCGAGACAAAGTTCAGGTGCGGCGCGTGCGTATGTCTTGCCAGGAGATAGCCGCATGCCACCAGCGGCGTCGCCAGACCCTGGGCGACAATTTCGCCGTCTTGCACCTGCCTGGAGATGCAAACCGCCATGATCTCATCGGGGGTAGTTGAGGTTTGGGTTTCCATGACCATCCGCATCAAAGACTCTATTTTACCCGGATTGGATTAATCTCCAATGAGCTGGCGGTGGACTTCCGCCTGGATGTTGCCGCCGGTGATCACCACCAGGGCAGGTCTATCGGGGATAATCCCACTCAAGACCGCCGCCAGACTTGCCGCCCCCGAAGCTTCGATGCGTTGCCGGTAACGCTCCCAGGCGAAACGGATGGCTTCCACAATCTGCGCTTCGCTCACCAACACCATGGCGTCCACGTATTTGCGCACCAGGGGGATGGTGATGGAACCCTCCTCAACCGGTCCCGCCAGCCCATCCGCCAGGCTGGGGAGTTCTTTTGCGCCCGCTTGCGAACCGTGATAGTAAAGCTCATACATGAAAGGTGATGCCTCGGATTGGACGCCAATCAGGCGGTCGGAGGGGGCGTTGATCAGGCTCGTATGCACCGCCGCGCCGATGCCCGAAATCAAGCCACCTCCGCCGCAGGGGACAACCCAGGTGAGCGTCTCATCTCTGGGGATTTCGGCGCGCGCTTCCATCGCCAGCGTCCCCTGACCGGCGATCACCTGTCCATCATTGTAGGGGGATACCCAGGTTTTTTGGTGGGTGCGTGCAAATTCCAGCCCCGCCTGTTCAGCTTCGCCGTATCCGCCAGGCACCAGATGGAGCTCGGCTCCATAGGCGCTGATCGCCTGCAGTTTCAACGGCGAGGCGCTCTCAGAGGCGAAGACTGTGACCGGCGCGCCGACCAGCTTGCCCGCCAACGCCACTCCCTGACCATGATTTCCCGCCGAGGCGGTGACGATCCCCCGCTCAATTTCCCAGGGTTGCAGGGTCAGTACCTTGTTCAGCGCGCCGCGGGCTTTGAATGAACCTGTGATCTGCTGATTCTCCCATTTCAGGTAAAAACGATTCTCAGCGTCGTATTCGAGGGGCGTCCTCTGGATGTAAGGGGCGATCCGCCCTTGAGCTTGTTCGATCCATTCGGGTGGTATCATCAGGTTAACCTGAAACTCGGGGTGATGTTTCCAGATTTTCACGTTTTAGAACCCTTAGCGCTCGTATCGGGTCATCGGTGATGAGACCGTCCACATCCAGTTGGACCAGACGTTCCATCTCGTTTAGCTCATTGACCGTGTATGGATGAATGCGGCACCCCCGGCGGTGGAGTTTGCTGACCATGGATTCGTCCACATCGGAGTAATGCGGATGCAATGCCTGGTAGCCCACCAACGCTCCCAGCCAGGAACGCGCCCAGGCGCCTTTCTGCCCCCGCAGGGAGAGCAAGGCGATGGGCACTTCGGGCAAAACTTTATGGGCGCGGCGCAAAGCCAGGGGGTTGAAAGATGAAAACATCACCCATTGGCTCAGGTTGTGCCGTTTGACCAGTTGCGCCACCTTCAGTGGCAAATCGTCCGTCTTTGAGGCGTAGTTGGTCAATTCGATGTTAATGAATATTTTCCTGCCAACCGCCTCAAAGACTTGTTCCAAGCTGGGGATGGGTTCGTCCTTGAAGGCGAGATCAAAATGGCTGCCGGCGTCCAGCTTTTGCAACGCCTCCAGAGTCATTTCAGCCACTCTGCCGCTGGCGGGCGTGGTCCGATCCACCGTCTGGTCGTGGATCACCACCACCTGACCATCGCGGCTGAGTTTGGCGTCCAGTTCAATCGCATCTGCGCCTAGTTTGACCGCCAGAATGAAGGCTGCCAGGGTGTTTTCGGGCGCATAATTGCTTGCCCCGCGATGGGCAAAAATCATTGGGCGGGGCAGAGATGCCAGAATGTTGCCTGAGCGGGCAAGGTTCATAAAGAAGCCTCACAGATTGGGTGCGTCATCGTGGTTTGTGGAGATTATAGCATGTGAATCAAAGGGGATAAGGCAGATTGGGCGCGACAGTTGATGCCTGGGGGTGACTGCCTTTAGATTTGGAGTAACCCGAAAATTGACTGCATCTCTAATTGGCATGTATAATTGGGGGCATGCAAGTCAGCGTGGTGATGCCTGTCTACAACGAAGTGAAGACCATCAGCGAGATCTTGCGGCGCGTCCAGGCAACTGGCATCCCGGCTGAGATTGTGGTGGTGGATGACGGGTCAACCGATGGCACCCGCCAGATCCTTGAAGAACTTGATGGCAGGGGGATTGTGCGCGTGTTTTTCCACGAAACGAACAAGGGCAAAGGCGCGGCTGTGCGCCGTGGCATCCAGGAGGCGCAGGGGGAGGTGGTGATTATCCAGGACGCAGACCTGGAATATGACCCGCGCGAGTATCCAAACCTGTTGCGCCCCATCGAGGAGGGCATCGCCGACGTGGTTTATGGTTCGCGTTTCCTGGGCGGCGCCCGCCGTCCTATCCTGTTCTGGAATATGGTGGCGAATAAGATTCTGACTCTGGTGACAAACATCTTATATAACAACATCCTGACAGATATGGAGACGGGCTATAAAATCTTTCGCAAGGCGGTCATTGCCGATATCCCCCTGCATGCCCGTCGTTTCGACTTTGAGCCAGAGTTCACCGCCAAGGTGCTCAAGCGTAAAGTGCGCATCTTCGAAGTGCCCATTGCTTTCAACCCTAGAGATTACACCGAGGGGAAAAAAATACGGTTGTGGGATGCCTTTCAGGCGATGTGGACGCTGATCAAGTACCGTTTTGTGGATTAATCCCCCCGACCCTTCAGGCAAAGCTTAATCCGGCTCGCCGGATGGTTTCAGGTCGCGCACGTTCAATTGCAGCGAAGTCCTGCCATTGTATTCATTCAGTTCAAAGCTATAGTAGATGTCCACCCTGGGTGGCATGCGCCCATTCCAATGCCCTTGCTGAAAGGCGATGGCGTCAAAGGTGATCCATCCGTCGGTGACCGCGAACTTCAGGTGGACGCCATCCTTGCCAATGGCTCTGACACTGAGGGGTTTCAGGTCTCGGCTGACGAAAAACGCGGCGCGGTTGCCGTAGCCAGTGGGTTGGAGCCAATCCAGATAATCCAAGAGTTCCGGTTTGAGATCTCGCAGCGGCAATTCCATATCGGCTTTGAGCACCGGGCGCAGGTCAAGGTCGGCAAGTTGCCTGGCGGCGATGGATTTCAGCCGCTCCACTAACTCAGGCACGTTTTCGTTGCGCACGGTGAAGCCAGCCGCCGCCGCATGTCCCCCGTGATGTTCCAACAGGTCAGCGCATTCATCCAGCGCCTGGGTGATGTGGAACTCAGGGATGCTGCGGCATGAACCGCGGGTGAACTGTTCCCCCCGATGCGCCACGATGGCGGGTCGGTAATACGACTCGCTCAGACGAGCCGCCGCCAAGCCGACCACCCCGGGGTTATAGTCGGGATGCGCGGCGAAGAAGAGAAACGCCTCCGGGTCTTCCTCCAGCACGGATTGTTCTGCGCTTTGCTGGATCTGGCGGGTGATTTCTTGACGCTCGCGGTTTTGCACATCGAGCTGCTGGGCGAGGCGAGCTGCTTCAGTCACGCTGGTGGTCCGGAGCAGTCGCAGCGCATCCAAAGCGGATTCCAGGCGTCCGGCAGCGTTCAGACGCGGTCCAAGGATGTAACTGATGTGGCTGGCTCTGACCTGGGCAGGCTGCAATCCGGAGACGCCAATGAGCGCCATCACCCCCTGGCGATAGGGGTTTTGCAAGTAAGTCAATCCATTGCGAACCAGATAACGATTTTCTCCCACCAGCGGCGCCAGGTCGGCAACGGTGCCCAGCGCGACCAGGTCCAGCAGATAGTCAATAGCCGGCGAGCCATTGTTGGGCAACCCCCGCCGTAAAACCAGTGCCGACGCCAGCTTGTGCGCCAGACCAACCCCCGCCAGGTCTTTCTCTGGATATGGGTCTGAGGGTTGTTTCGGGTTGATGATGGCAAATGCCGGTGGAACCTCAGCAGCCGGATGATGATGGTCGCTGATGATCAAATCCATCCCCAACTTTTGGGCGTGTTCGGCTTCAGGGATTGAGCGAATCCCGCAATCAACCGTGATGACCAGGCGCACACCCTGGTTGTGCAGGTTATCCAGAGCGTCGCAGTTCAGACCATAACCTTCGTCGAAGCGATTGGGGATATACCCCTGAACTCTGGCGCCCTGTCTGCTGAGCACGTCCAGCAGTAATGCGGTGGCGGTCACGCCATCCACGTCGTAATCGCCGTAGATGGCGATCGGTTCTTCATGTGCAATCGCCCACTCAATCCGCTCGACCGCGGGCAAAATGCCGAGCATATTGTTGGGATCGGTGCCTGTGGGCTGGCGCGCCTGCAGATATTCTTGCGCTGCTTCTGGGGTCGAGTAACCGCGATTAAATAAAATTTGACGTAAGACCGGGTGATATGTTCTTAAGTTAGCTTCCGCCAGGGGCGTGATGGGTGATTCGACCCGCCAACGTTTTCTGTGCAAATTTCTCATCATGGTTCGGAGGTCATACCTTGACAGGAGCCGCGCTGCGCGCCAGGGCAAGCGCCCCCATCAATCCGGCGTCGTCTCCCAAAGCGGAGGTGGTGAGTTGCAGGTCTTTGAGATAATGGGGCACCATGGCGTGTTTTTCCAGGCTACGCCGAATGGGATCCATCAGTAAAGGACCGCTGCGAGAAACACCGCCGCCGATGATGATGATGGATGGATTAAAAATGTGGAGATAATTCGCCAGGGCAATCCCGATGTAATAACCGGCGCGCTCGAAAGCCTGGATAGCCAGCGTATCTCCCTCTGATGCTGCCTGGGCAATCTGTTTGGATGTGAGGCAGGGGATGTCTTTCAAGCTGGATACCGCCCCGTCTGCCAGTTGTTGTTGCACCCATCTGGCAATGCCGGGTCCCGCGGCAATCGCCTCCAGGTGCCCGGGTTGACCGCAAGGGCAGAGGGGACCATCTGGATCCACCGTGACGTGACCCAATTCACCCGCCAGTCCCTGAACGCCGAGCAGCAGGCGGTCGTCCACAATCACGCCACCCCCAATTCCGGTCGAGACCGTCAGGTAAATGAGGTGATGATGACCTTTGCCTGCGCCGAACTGCCACTCCCCCAGCGCTGCCAGGTTGGCGTCATTGCCGATTTCGACCGGGAAGTTGAATTCGCGTTGCAGATGTTCCCTGAGGGGCATGTCAATCCATTCCGGGATGTTGGGAGCTTCCAGAATCACGCCCCGGTATGGGTCCAGGGGTCCGGGCGCGGCGACAGCCAACGCTTCCACGCTGCCATCCTCAGGGAAGACAGAGGCGATCAACTCGATCAGCCTGTCCAGAATATCTCCGCTCGCCTCTCGAGTGGCGATGCGTCGGACTTTATGGGGCTTCTCTTGCTGGTAATGATAACTGGCGGCTCTCATCTGGGTGCCGCCGATGTCCACGGCGATGTGATATTTCATACTGAAAAGTATAGCATAATCAAAGCCTCAATGGATGACTGATTGGCTCGGGTTGCACGGTTGACGAGAGGTTAAAAGGCTGCTATCATCAAATAGCTGTGGAAACCGAAACCCTCCCCTGGCATCGCCGCCTGTGGACCGGCATTAAAAGTTCGTTGCAATGGCTTGTCCCAGGTTTGGGTGTTAAACGCTGGTTTTTGCTGACCCTGGCAGGGACGACATTAATTGGCGTTGGTCTGGCGATTCTTATCCTGGATATCTATCGCAATGCGCCAGAGACCTGGTGGTTGCCGCTGCTTTCGGCGGCATCCTTGCGCGTTCTGGCTCGCCCGATACGCGCCCTGATCTTCGGCGGATTGGGTTTGGGCTTGATCTTAATTGGCATCTGGGGCATCAATCGGGCTTTGATGAAGCCGTACGTCCGCCCAGGGAGCCATGTGGTGCGGGCTTTATCTGAGCATCGTCGCCGGGAGCGTGGTCCACGGATTGTCGTCATTGGCGGCGGCACGGGCTTATCCACCCTGCTGAGAGGGCTGAAAGAGTTTACCTATAATATCACCGCGGTGGTGTCCGTCGCCGATGACGGCGGCTCCTCCGGACGTCTGCGGCGGGAGATGGGCATCCTGCCGCCGGGCGATATCCGCAATTGCCTGGCGTCGCTCTCCAATGATGAGGCGCTCTTATCCCAGTTGTTTCAGTATCGTTTCCCGGCTGGGTACACCAGCTTGGAAGGACACTCATTTGGCAATCTGTTTATCAGCGCCCTGGCGGAGATCACCGGCAGTTTCGAAACCGCTGTGGCAGAATCGGGGCGTGTCCTTTCGGTGCATGGCAGGGTGCTGCCTTCCACCTTGCACGATGTGCGCCTGCTGGCAGACGTTGCCCTGCCGCATCTGGTGGGCGAAGTGCGGGTCGAAGGGGAGAGCCATATCCCAGAAGTTCCGGGGAGAATCCGGCATGTCTGGCTGGAACCGAACAACCCGCCTGGCTTCCCGCAGGCGATTCGGGCGATCCTGTCTGCCGATTTGATCGTCGTTGGTCCAGGCAGCTTATACACCAGCATCCTCCCCAATCTGCTGGTGCCAGACCTGGCACAGGCGGTGAGGGCAAGCCGGGCGCTGAAAATCTACGTCTGTAACGTCGCCACCCAACCTGGTGAAACCGATGGTTTTTCTTGCAAAGACCATATCAGCGCCATCACCGAGCATGTCGGCGAAGACCTGTTCGATATCGTGGTGGTGAACAACCGCCAGCATGGGAAGCTGCCCGAGGATTCCAACTGGGTGAAGATTGACAATGAGCTGACCCAGGAATTCTCGATCTATTTTGCCGATTTGGTGGATGAAGACCGCCCCTGGCGACACAATTCAGAAAAATTAGCCCGCGTCTTGCTCGATCTGCTCGAAGAGCGCACCGGTCCTCTGGTAGAATAGGAAAGATTGCTGGTTATCCGCTTAACCAATTTGCGCGATTGCCAGAAAAACTGGCAACGCGTATCAACGATAAATACCCAATTACATGATGGAGGTTTGCAATGGCTGTAAAAGTTGGAATCAACGGATTTGGTCGCATTGGACGGCAAGTGCTGAAAGCGATTCGAGATTACCATGCCGATGAGCTGGAAGTAGTTGCCTTCAACGACATTGGCGATCTGCCCACCATGGCTCACTTGCTCAAGTACGACTCGAATTATGGTCGTTTTGATGGCAAGGTGGAAGTGGCTGAGGATGGGATGATCATTGATGGCAAAAAAATCAAAGCCTTCAAAGAGACCGATCCAGCCAACATCCCCTGGGGAGATTTAGGGGTTGAGATCGTCATCGAAGGCACGGGAATTTTCACCGTCAAAAAAGATGGGGTGAACAAAAAAGGCAAAATGGTCAAAGGCGCCGAAAATCATATCACCAAGGGTGGAGCGAAAAAGGTGATCATCACCGCCCCGGCAGAAGGGGAGGATATCACCATCGTCCTGGGTGTCAACCACGATAAATACGATCCAGCCAACCACCATGTGGTGTCCAACGCTTCCTGCACTACCAACGGTCTGGCGCCGGCGGTGAAAGTGGTGCACGACAAATATCGCGTGGTGCGCGGTTTCATGACCACCATTCACGCCTACACCAACGATCAGAAAATCCTGGACCTGCCCCACAGCGATCTGCGACGCGCCCGGGCGGCGGCGATGAGCATCATCCCCACCTCGACCGGCGCGGCGCGGGCGCTGAAACTGGTCATCCCCGATCTGGCGGGTAAGCTGGATGGCTACGCCTTGCGCGTGCCGACCTCAACCGTCTCGGTGATTGACCTGACGGTGGAGCTGGAGAAAGCCACCACCACCGAGCAACTGCGCCAGGACTTCCGAGATGCTGCCGCTGGCGCCCTGAAGGGCATCTTGCAGGCAGTGGATGAGCCGCTGGTGAGCATTGACTATAAGGGTGATCCTCACAGCTCTTCGGTGGATTTGCCCTTCACCATGGTGCTCGGCAAAGAGACCAACAACTTCGCCAAGATCGTCGCCTGGTACGATAACGAATGGGGCTACTCCGTTCGCACTGCAGACCTGGCTGCATTGATGGCGAAATTCCTGTAATCCAGCGTCAAATTACGGTTCCCGCTCCCGGGTCGGTCTGGTTCAAAAGGGCGTACCCGGAAGCGGGAACTGGAGGTCTTTATGTTTAACAAAAAAACCATTCGAGATGTGGATTATCGCGGCAAGCGCGTCCTGGTGCGGGTGGATTTCAATGTGCCGATTAAAAACGGTCAGGTTGGCGACGATACCCGTATCCGGGCTGCATTGCCCACTTTACAATATCTGTTAGATCAGGGAGCTGCCCTGATTTTATGCTCGCACCTGGGTCGCCCTAAAGGAGAACCGAACCCTGAATTCTCGCTCCGTCCGGTTGCCGATCACCTGAGCAAACTCCTTGGGCGTCCGGTCGCTTTTGCCGAGGATTGCATTGGTCCTGTGGCGGAGAAGGCAGCGGCAGCGTTGAAACCCGGCGAGGTGTTGTTGCTGGAGAACACCCGCTTCCATGCCGGTGAGACCAAGAATGATGAGCAGATGTCTCGGCAACTGGCTTCGCTGGCGGATCTCTACGTCAATGACGCCTTTGGCTCGGCGCATCGCGCCCACGCTTCTACGGAGGGCGTGGCGAAATTCCTGCCCGCGGCGGCTGGATTTTTGATGGAGAAAGAGATTCAGTATCTGGGGCAGGCGGTGGCTGATCCAAAACGACCTTTCATCGCCATCCTGGGTGGGGCGAAGATTGGGGACAAGATCGGGGTGATCCGCAACCTTTTGAGCAAAGCCGACCAGGTTTTGATCGGCGGCGGGATGGCGAACACCTTCTTCAAAGCCCAGGGATACCCGGTGGGCGACTCTCTGGTCGAGGATGAAGCTCTGGAGACGGCAAAGCAGTTGCTCCAGGATGGTGGCGCAAAACTGCGCCTGCCGGTGGATATGGTCATCGCCGATCGCTTTGAGGCGGAGGCGGAGATGAAAATCCTCCCCGTCGGAGCGGTGCCAGATGGCTGGCGCATCATGGATATCGGTCCCGAGACCGTGAAGGTCTTCGAGAAGGCGCTGGAAGGCGCGGGTACGGTCGTCTGGAACGGTCCAATGGGCGTCTTTGAGTTCCCCCGCTTCGCTCAGGGTACTTTTGGGGTTGCCAAAGCGGTGGCAAATTGCGGGGCAACCACTATCATCGGCGGAGGCGACTCGGTCGCTGCCATCAACCAGTCCGGTCTGGCAGACAAGATCACCCATATCTCCACCGGCGGCGGCGCATCGCTGGAAATGCTGGAGGGGTTAGCCTTACCCGGTGTGGTGGCTTTGGAAGATAAATGATCCTGTTTGGGGTTATTGGGGACGAAGGGTAGAACCAATACCCTTCGTCCCTGGCTGTTTCACCGTAGATGAAATAAATCTATTCTAGCGAGGCATTGATGAGGCAACCATTTGTCGCTGGCAACTGGAAGATGTATAAAACCATTGCAGAAGCCCGCCACCTGGTTTCGGAGCTTGTACCGGGCTTGCAGGCGGTGAGGGGGGTGGAGAAAGTGCTGTGTCCGCCATTCACCGCGCTGCTGGCGGTGCGCTCTTTGCTGGAAGGGACGGATATCGGTTTGGGAGCGCAGAATTTGCACTGGGAAGCCTCAGGGGCGTTCACCGGCGAGATATCCCCGCTGATGGTGGCTGAACTGTGTCAGTATGTCATCATCGGGCACTCTGAGCGCAGGGCATATTTCGGCGAAACCGACGCCAGCGTGAACCGCAAAGTGCAGGCTGCGCTCTTACATGGAATTAAGCCGATCGTCTGCGTGGGTGAAACCCTGGAAGAATATGAAAGCGAACGGACGACGGAGGTGGTGTCACGTCAGGTGCGGGAGGGTCTGGCTCGGCTGGATTTGAACGATGGCAGTTCTTTGATCATCGCCTATGAGCCGGTCTGGGCGATTGGCACCGGTCGGGCTGCCACCCCCGAAGGGGCAAATGCGGTGATCGCCGATGTGATTCGCGCCTCGCTGACGGATATGTTCGGCGAGGGTATTGCCAATGAGGTCCGGGTGCTTTATGGCGGTTCGGTCAAAGCTGCCAACGCCGCCGAGTTCTTCGTCCAGCCGGAAATTGACGGCGCCCTGGTTGGCGGAGCCAGTCTCAAAGCGGATGAATTTGTGCCTATCGTCCAGGCTGCTCTGGTTTGATTGATTATCCCGGCGTATTCTGGTTTCTGATTTTACTCATCCCGCTCCTGGTCTTGCAGCGCCAGCTCCATAAGGAGATTCAGGCGATATTTCTCCTGTTAACCCGGCGAGCGGACATTTCCATCGCGCTATTCTCGCTCATCTTTTTTCCGGGCGTGGCGTTGCACGAGATCAGCCATTGGCTGATGGCGAAGCTGTTGGGCGTGCGCACCGGACGCTTTTCGCTCCTGCCGCGACCGATGGCAGACGGTCGTTTGCGCCTGGGGATGGTTGAGATTGCCCAGACCAGTTTGCTCGGAGAAGCGTTGATCGGCGCCGCTCCGCTTCTGGCGGGCGGATTGTTCGTCGGTTATGCCGGGTGGGTGCACCTGGGAGTCTCTCAGATTGACCCCGTTTCCACCGCCTCTGGCTGGGCGGCGTGGCAACAGGCGATTGCCATCGCTGTCCGTCAGCCCGATTTCTGGCTGTGGGTGTATCTGACATTTGTCGTCAGCAGCACCATGTTCCCCTCCAGCTCAGACCGGCGCGCCTGGCTTCCGCTCTTGCTGATTATGGCTTTGGTGCTCATCCTGGCGCTTCTGGCGGGCGCCGGACCCTGGTTTATCCAGAATCTAGCCCCTGCCCTGGATGCAGCCTTGTTGAGCGTCTCTTTTATCCTGGCAATCAGCCTGGTTCTTCACTTCCTTTTCTACCTGCCCGCTTTTCTCTTACATCACGGTTTGTCGCGACTGACGGGTTTACGGGTGGTATAGGACGAATTGCCGCCAGAGGGGTGATTGACAATTTTGTTTACAAAATTGTTATTTATGCCCCTCAACTGGAAGGAACGAGCCAATGGCTGGTACAATGTGAGCCAATCAATGATTGCTTTATGCCCTTAGCAGAGGTGAAAAATCCCGCAGGGTGTTTTTTATTGCCTGATGATTGTCCCAGCCAATGGATAAGGAATGATTATGGTTGACCGACCGCGAAACACTCATATCATGGTGCCAAATGGAGAAAGCTACACCTTGAAGGTGATGGAGTTTAACCAAATCTCAATGGTGGATGAGGCGCTCAGTGCGGTGGGCGATTTTGGCGAAGTGCGCCTGATTGTTGAGAAAGGGCGTCTGAGATTCATCATCACCCAAAAAAGTTACGATGCCCTGAAATGGCAACCAGGGGTATTCTCGGAAAAGTAAGGAAGACACATGCCTGTGCATTGGTACGCCCTCCGCAGTAAGCCCAGAAAAGAGGATGTGGTCTGGCGTCTGTTGAAGACGCAAGGTTACGAGGTGTTTTACCCGCGCCTGCGCGTTCAGCCGGTCAACCCGCGCTCCCGCAAGGTGCGCCCCTACTTTCCGGGGTATATGTTCGTCCAGGTGGATATCAATGAAGTGGGGTTGTCCACCTTTCAATGGATGCCGCATGCTCTGGGATTGGTCACTTTTGGCGATGAGCCGGCGATTGTGCCGGACAATTTAATTTACGCCATACAAAAGCGAGTGGATGAGATTGCCGCGGTTGGCGGTGAGCTGTTTGACGGTTTGAAGCGCGGCGACAAGATTGTCATCAGCGCCGGACCGTTTGCCGGCTACGAGGCGATTTTCGATGTGCGCTTGCCCGGGAGCGAACGCGTGCGGGTCTTATTGCAGTTGCTGAATTCGCAACGCCAGGTGCCGATTGAGTTGGACGCCGGGCAGATTCAGCGGAAAAGGAAAAAGTGAACGCCGTGGTTGTGGATATCGAACGTCGAGCTGGTGGCTGAGCGCCATAATGACGTAACGACAAACCCGGGCTATACCGCTTCTTTACGTCCGACGGGTGTTGTTTGTCGGAAGGGCGGAGCGCGATACAATCAGGGAACGAATCAATTTGGAAAGTGAGCGTTGTTTTGATGAAAAAGGCTTTGATCACCGGTATTACTGGTCAGGATGGCTCATATCTGGCGGAGCTGCTGCTCTCAAAAGGGTATGAAGTGCATGGCTTGATTCGCCGCGCCAGCACGTTCAACACCCATCGCATTGACCATATCTATCATGATCCGCACAATGCCAATGGGGTCAATCTCTACCTGCACTATGGGGATGTGGCAGCCTCGGGCAACTTGATCGAGCTGATCTACACCATCCGCCCGGATGAGGTGTATCACCTGGCGGCGCAATCGCATGTGCGCGTGTCCTTCGATTTACCCGAATACACCGGCGACGTGACCGGCTTGGGGGCGATGCGAATTATCGAAGCCATCCGCAAGAGTGGGATCAAGGCGCGCTTTTACCAGGCGTCCTCCAGTGAGATGTTTGGCAACGCCTCGCCGCCGCAGAACGAGAACACGCCTTTTCAACCCCAAAGCCCGTATGCGGCTGCCAAGTTGTACGCCTACTGGGTGACGCGCAATTACCGTCAGGGATATGGCATGTTCGCCTGCAATGGCATCCTCTTCAATCATGAATCGCCCCGTCGCGGCGAGACGTTCGTCACCCGCAAGATCACCCGCGCCGTGGCAGCCATTAAAGCCGGCAGGCAAAAATATCTTTATCTGGGTAACCTGGACGCCAAGCGCGACTGGGGTTACGCACCCGACTATGTGGCGGCGATGTGGAAAATGCTCCAGCACGATCGCGCCGATGATTTCGTCATTGGCACCGGCGAGGCGCATTCGGTACGTGAGTTTCTGGATGAAGCCTTCGGCTATGTGAACCTGGATTGGGGCGATTATGTGCGCATAGACGAGCGTTATTTCCGCCCCAACGAAGTGGACTTCCTCTTGTGCGATCCCTCTAAAGCCCAACGCGAGCTGGGTTGGGAGCCCCGGGTATTCTTTAAAGACCTGGTGCGGATCATGGTGGACGCAGACCTGGAGGCGATCGGTATGGAGTCGCCCGGAGAGGGCAAGAAAATCCTGGAAAAGCACCATGGGAAATGGCATCGCTGGGAGAGCCAGGTGGTCAGCATGGGTGATCATTAACCTCATTCAGTCAAGAGGAAGCGCACTTGCCGACGACCCAATCTGGGGGTGAGCAAACCTACAACCTAATCCAGCCTCTTTATGCCCGGCTGTATGCTGCGCTGTGTAGCCTGCTTTCTGGCAAGGCTGACCCGTCAGCATGGTCGGGCTTTTGCGAGCGGGATTGGGGGGCGTTTTTGATGCTGGCTGAGGGGCAGGGTGTGGCGCCGCTCGTTTATTGGCGCCTTGAGGCGAGCGGCTGGTCTCACCGCCTCCCGGCGGCGGTGCGCGCCTCGCTGCGGCGTCTGTATTACCAGAGCGCCGCCCAAAACAGCCTGCTCCGCAGAGAGTTGGAGAGCATCCTGGAGGCTCTGGCGGATGCCCACATCCCGGTGATTGTGTTGAAAGGCGCCCACCTGGCTGTGGCGCTCTACCCGGATATCGCCCTGCGCCCGATGCACGATCTGGATTTGCTGGTGCATGAGGGCGATTTCGAGAACGCTCGCCAGGTGTTGACAAAGATTGGTTATACCGAACCATTCCCGGTGCTCTCGCAAAAAGTGACCCGCGAGGTGGGTTTTGAGTTGTACCTGAGCAAGCCCAACGCGCAAACGCCCGGCGTGGAGTTGCATTGGGGTCTTGTCGGTGGGCGGGACGACCGGCGCAGCCCACCGCTCTCCTGGTTTTGGGAAAATTCGCAGCCTTTCCTAGCCGCCAACCGCCTGCAGGACGTATCTTACATCCGCGCCTTGACGCCCACCGCCAACCTGCTCTATCTTTGCGGACATCTCTTTCTGGAACATGGCGGCGCCTCGGAGCGTTTGCTCTGGCTGTACGATATCCATCTCCTGCTGACGCTCCAGGCGGGTGAGATCAACTGGCAGACCGTGATGGAGAAGGCGCAGGAGTTCGGTTGGTTGCAACCCGTTTTCAGCGGGCTATGGGCAACGCAAAGCGATTTTCATACCCCTCTCCCACCCGACTTGTTGGACGAGCTTCAATCCCATTACCCAGGTCTGATCCCCCCTCAACGCGGCGTGTTCCAGGCGCACCCGCACCACG
>FWPV01001795.1_pt1 | contig 56249 bp, 52 predicted proteins | sample 2228371 | NCBI WGS metagenome assembly FWPV01 (sample SAMEA103939776, study PRJEB20133) | metagenome
CTCGGTGGCGGCCCCGGCTCGGGCGGCGCCGCGAGGGCCGGATCGGCCTCGGCCAGGCTGCGCGGGGGCGCCGGCTCGCGCGGCAGCAGCCGCTCGACCCGCGGGCTCGGTGCCGCTCCCTCGATGACGGCGGTGATGCCGTGGCGCTCGCCCTCGGTGTCGATCCCGCCGACGGTGTCCGGCGGGCGTTTGATCGGGCCGGGCGCCGCCCGGATCAGAGGCGGCTCGCCGCCCGCCGGGAAGCTGTCCCGCCAGGCGAGCCAGACGATCGCGGCGAAGCCCACGAGGACGGTGCCGAGGAGCAGCGGAAGGACGACGCCGCGCCAGAAGCCGCGGCGCGGCGGATCGGCGGCCAGGACCCGGGCATAGTCCTTGCCGCCGACCCCCAGGGTCTCGTGGATGCTCGCCATCCTCGTCCTCCTCGGCGAGCGCCTCAATGGAGCTCGTCGACCGGGGTCACGCCGATCAGGCCGAGCCCGCTCGCCAACACCCCCCGGACCGCCTCGAGCAGCGCCAGGCGGGCGCGGGTCAAGGGCGGGTCCTCGGCCACCAGGAAACGAAGATCGGGCATCTCCTTACCTCGCGTCCAGAGTGCATGGAACAGGGACGCGAGCTCTTGAAGGTAGAAGGCGATCCGGTGCGGCTCGCGATGCTCGGAGGCGGCGCGGACCGTCCGCGGCCAGGTGGCCACCGCCCGCACGAGCGCGAGCTCGGCCGGATCGACGAGTCGGTCGAGGGGGGCGTCGAGCAGAGCTTGCGGTGTGTGCGGCAGGCCCTGCTCGGCCGCGTGGCGGAACACCGAGCGGATCCGCGCGTGCGCGTACTGGACGTAGAAGACCGGATTGTCCTTGGACTGTTCGGTCACCTTGACCAGGTCGAAGTCCAACGGCGCGTCGTTGCGTCGGGTGAGCATCATGAACCGGAACACGTCCTTGCCCACCTCGTCGACCACGTCGCGCAGCGTGACGATCCGACCGGCCCGTTTGCTCATCTTGAGCGGCTTGCCGCCGTCCAGGAGATTGACGAGCTGGCACAGGCGGATGTCGAGCTCGGCCGCGCCGTCGGAGAAGGCCGCCACGGCCGCCTGCAGCCGCTTGACGTAGCCGGCGTGATCGGCTCCCCACACGTCGATCATGCGGTCGAAGCCGCGCCGCCACTTGTCGAGATGATAGGCGATGTCGGCGGCGAAATAGGTCCAATGGCCGGTCGAGCGCTTGAGCGGCCGGTCGGTGTCGTCGCCGTAAGCCGTGGCGCGGAACAGGAGCTGCGGCACCGGCTCCCAGTCCTCGACCGGCTTGCCCTTGGGCGGTGGTAGGGTGCCGGTGTAGAGGAGCCCCTTGCGCTCCATGAGTTCCAGGGCCCGGTCGATCTCGCCCTCGTCCACGAGCGCGCGTTCGGAACGGAACACGTCGTGGTGGACGCCGAGGGCGGCGAGATCGTCCTTGATCCGCGCCAACATGGCGTCGACCGCGGTGCGGGCGAACAGCGGTAGCCACTCGGCTTCCGGTCGGTCGAGCCAACGCGGTCCCCAGCGCTCGGCCAGCGCCCGGCCGACGGGAACCAGATAGTCGCCCGGGTAGAGGCCCTCGGGGATCGGGCCCACGGGTTCGCCCAGCGCCTCGCGGTAGCGCAGATGGACCGAGCGGGCGAGCGTCTCGACCTGGGCGCCGGCGTCGTTGACGTAGTATTCGCGCGTGACCTTCCAGCCGGTGAAGGCCAGAAGATTGGCCAGCGCATCGCCGAACACCGTGCCCCGGCCGTGGCCGACGTGCAGCGGACCGGTCGGGTTGGCCGAGCAATATTCGACGTTGATCGGTCGACCCCGGCCGAGATCGACCCGGCCGTAATCGGCGCCGTGTTCGAGGGCGTCGCGCAGCCGGCGGCGCCAGAAGTCGGGGGTGAAGCGCAGGTTGACGAAGCCCGGAGGAGCCGCCTCGGCCTCGACGACCTCCGGCGCCCGACGCAGCTTCTCGGCCAACAGGCGGGCCAGCTCGAGGGGCTTGCAACCGGCGGGCTTGGCCAGCAACAGCGCGGCGTTGGTCGCCGCCTCGCCGTGCGCCGCCTCGCGCGGCGGCTCGACCGCGACCTTGTCGAGCGGCAGGCCGTCCGCGAGCCGGCCCTCGCGCACGAGCTCCGCGAGAGCCTCGCGGACCAGATCGGCGATGTCGTCGAAGGCGTTCATCGGGGCTCGCGGTCCATGCTGAACAGACGGTGATGTTCGTCGATCGCGTAGCGGTCGGTCATGCCGGCCACGTAGTCGCGCACCGCCGCGGCCGTGGTGTCCGGGTCGACCGCCCGGGCGCGCCAATGGTCGGGCAGGCACTCGGGAGCGGCGAGGAACGCCGCCACGAGCTCCTCGACCAGACGCTCGGCCTTGCGGCTCATGCGGTTGACGGTGAAGTGGTGGTAGACGCGCTCGCTCAAGAAGGCCCGCAAGGCGGCCACCGTCTCGGCCATGGCCGGGCCGAAGGCGACGAGCGGTCCGGGGTGGGCGCGGACCTCGTCGGGCGAGCCGGGATCGGCGGTCGCCAGCCGCCGGCGCGTCTCGGCGACCAGATCGTTCACCATGGCGTCGATCAGCCGGCGGGTGATCTCGTGGGCGAGGCGGCTGCGCTCGAGCCGCGGATGGGCCCCCAGAAGGCCGCCCACGAGCGGCCCCACGCCCGGCAGCGACAACAGATCCTCGGCGCCGAAGAAGCCGGCCCGCAGCCCGTCGTCGAGATCGTGCGCGCAATAAGCGACGTCGTCGGCCACCGCCGCGAGCTGGGCCTCGATCGGTGGCTGGCTGAACAGGTCGATCCGGGCGGCGAGCGGGTGACGGGCGATCGGCTCGGGCAGCGGCCGGCGGGCCGGGCCGTTGTGCTTGACCACGCCCTCCAGGGTCTCGAAGGTCAAATTGAGTCCGTCGAAGGCCGCGTAGCGGCGCTCCAATGTCGTGACGATCCGGAAGGTCTGCAGATTGTGGTCGAAGCCGCCGAACGCGGCGAGGGCGCGGTCGAGCGCCCGCTCGCCGGCGTGGCCGAAGGCCGAGTGGCCCAGATCGTGGGCGAGCGCGATCGCCTCGGCGAGGTCTTCCTCGACGGCCAGGGCGCGGGCCAGGGTGCGGGCGATCTGCGCCACCTCGAGGCTGTGGGTGAGCCGGGTGCGGTAATGATCGCCGCGGCTCGGCGCCAACACCTGGGTCTTTCCCTCCAAGCGACGGAAGGCGGTGGAGTGGACGATCCGGTCCCGATCACGCTGGAAGGCCGAGCGCAGCGGGCTTTCGGGTTCGGGCACGACACGCCCCGCGCTCGCCTCCGGCCGGCAGGCGAAGGACGCGAGCTTCAGGCGCATCGGGGCCTTCTCCGTGCCGAGCCGACGCGTCGGGCCGCGAGCCGGTTTGACAAGCGCGGCGCACTTCTGACATCGTTGGGGCAAGTGCGTGCAGCATAGGGGTCACGCATGGCCGAGATCAAGAGCCGGCCGGATCCGATCCGGGTCACGGCGCGTGCCGCGCAGCGGATCGCCGAGCTCGCCCGTCGCGACGGCCGGCCCGGTCTGCGCTTGCGGATTGCGGTAGAAGGTGGCGGCTGCTCCGGTTTCCGCTACCGGTTGGCGCTCGACGACAGCACATTACCGGACGACGTGACGGTGCGCGCCGAGGGGGCCGAGGTGGTGGTCGACGGCCTCTCGCTCCTCTACGTGCTGGGCGCCGAGCTCGACTTCGTCGACGACCTCTCGGGTGCCTACTTCAAGGTCTCCAATCCGAACGCGTCCAGCTCCTGCGGCTGCGGTTCCAGCTTCGCGATCTGAGGCCGCACCGCCGCGCCCGCGCGGGCGCGGCCTCAGGCACTCCCGATCACGATCCCGGCCAGGAAGACGAGGAAGCCGCCGACCACGACCTGGAAGGCCGCCTGCAGGAACGGTGTGTCCATGTAGCGGGCGCGGATCCAGGCGATCGCCCACAGCTCGAAGAGCACGATCACGACCGCGAGCGTCGTGGCGATCCAGAAGTCGGGGATCAGATAGGGCAGGGTGTGGCCCAGCCCACCCAGGGTCGTCATCCCCCCGCACACCCAGCCGCGGATCCAGGGATGGCCCCGGCCGGTGAGCGCGCCGTCGTCGGAGAGCGCCTCGGCGAAGCCCATCGAGATGCCGGCCCCGACCGAGGCGGCCACGCCGACGAGGAAGGTCTCCCACGAGCTGCCGGTAGCCATGGCCGCGGCGAACAGGGGGGCGAGCGTGCTCACCGAGCCGTCCATGAGCCCGGCCAGACCCGGCTGAACGAACTGCAACACGAAGCGGCGCCGGGCGTGCTCCTCCTCGGCGGTGCGGGCCTCGCCGACCAGATGGGTCGCCTCCAGCCGCTCGGCCGTGGCGACGTGCCGCTGCTCGGTCTCGGCGAGATCGATCAGCAGCTTGCGGATGCCGGCGTCGGTCACGTGCTGGGCCGCCTTGCGATAGAAGTTACCGGTCTCGGCCTCGATCTCGGCGGCTTGGCGGCGGACCGCCTCGAGGCCCAGCGGCCGGGTGAGCCAGAGGGGCTTGCGGCGGACGAAGCCCCGGATGTCCTCGCGGCGCACGAGCGGGATGTGCTCGCCGAACTTCTGGCGATAGAGCTCGATGAGCTGGCGGCGGTGCTCGCTCTCCTCCTCGGCCATCGCCTCGAAGAGCTTGGCCGTGGCGGGATACTGGTCGCGCAGCCCCTCGGCGTAGTCGCGGTAGATGCGGCCGTCCTCCTCCTCGAGGGTGATGGCGAGGGCCAGGATCTCGCGCTCGGAAAGATCCGTGAAGCGCTTCTGCGGGCGCAGGGCGAAGCCGAGCATGCTGCCTCGTCGGGTTGGTGAGGACCGCCCATCGGTACGTTCTTGGAACGGTTCTAGATCGCCGCCCCGCGAGCGCCAAGCCGGGGCGGGTCAGCCGAGCGCCACGAGCTCCGGCTCGAGGCCCATCTCGGTGAGGGCGGCGCCGATCTCCTCTCGGTAGATCGGGTTCATGATCACCACGACCTCGGGGCGCAGGGCGCGCAGCGCCTCCGGGGCCACCACGCGCTGCCCGCTCCCGGCCAGATATTTGCCCCATTTGTGGGGGTTGATGTCGACCACGGCGGCGATCTCACCCGCCCCTTCGAGGACGGTGAGGAACGAGACCGCCTTCGAGCCCGAGCCCCAGATCACCACCTTCCAACCTGCCGCGCTCCACTCCCGCAACAGCTCGCGCAGCCGGCCGATCTTGGCTCCGATCCGATCGCGGAACCGGGCCACGAGCGCGCGCGTCTCCTCGAGATCGTCCTCGAGGGGAAGGGCGGGGGCGGTCGGCCGGTCGGCGGGACGGGCCTCCAGGAGCAGATATTGATCGTCGTAGGCCCGCTCGAGCCGCTCGACCTCGAAGCGCTCGCGGCGGAACAGGCGCGCGAGGGAGCCGGCGGTGAAGTAGGAGGCGTGCTCGTAATAGAGGTCCCAGAAGGCCTGCTCGGCGAGGATTCGACGCAGATCCGGCAGCTCGAAGAACAGGATCACGTGGCGCCGGTCGCCGACCGTCTCGCGGACCGTGCGAACGAACTCGGCCACCGGGCCGATGTGCTCGAGGGTGTGCCGGCAGGCCACATAGTCGGCGGCGAGCCGCCGCCAGGCCGGGCCGTAGAGGTCGCGCACGAAGGTCAACCGCGCCGCGGCCGGACTCGACAGCCGTTCGGGTCGAAAGCCGGGGTCGATGCCGATCCCTCGACAGCCCGAGAGCTCGGCCAACCGGACCAGGAACTCGCCCTTGCCGCAGCCGATCTCGACCACCAGCCGATCGCGTAGATCGTGGCGGCGGGCCTGATCGGCGCACAGCTCGTCGAGGAACCGCAAAAAGCGGGGCGAAAAGGCCTGGGTCTCCTCGTAGGCCGGAGAATAGCGCTCGACGGCGGGATCGAAGGCGGCGTTGAAGAGGAAGCCGCAAGCTTCGCAGAAACGCAGGTCCAGGGCACCGCGCGGGAAGTCGCGGGCGGCGTTCGGATCGTCGAGCATCAAGCAGGAGTGCACCGGCACCGAAGCCAGTTGCCAGACCGGCTCGAGGGCGCGCCCGCCACAGGCCGGGCAGCGAAGGGACGGCACGGCTCAGCCCACCACGCGCGGTTCGGGCAGCGGCAGGACGAAGCGGCCCCCCGCCCGCCGCCAGGCCTCTTCCTGGGCCATGATCTCGTCGGCGATGTTCCAGGGCAGGATCAGGAGATAGTCCGGTCGCTCGGCGGCGATCCGTTCGGGAGCCACGATCGGCAGCCGCACGCCGGGGACGAAGCGGCCCTGCTTGAACGGGTTCTTGTCGGCGACCCAGTCCAGGATCGAGCGATCGAGGCCGCACACGTTCAAGAGAATGGTCCCCTTGGCCGCCGCGCCGTAGGCGGCGATCCGCGCGCCGCCGGAGCGCAGCTCCAGGAGAAGATCGTGCAGCCGGTCGCGCACCGCCCGCACCCGATCGGCGAAGCCGGCGAAGTAGGCCGGACGGTCGAGGCCGATCGCGCGTTCCTCCGCGAGCAGCGCCGGCACCGTCCGGTCCGGCCGGTCCTCCTTGGCCAGGAACAGCCGCAGCGAGCCGCCGTGGATCGGCACCCGCTCGACCCGGATCGGGAAGAGCCCGTGCGGGCGGACCAACCGGTCGAGTGCGGTCAAAGAGAAATAACAAAGATGTTCGTGATAGATCGTATCGAAGGCCAGCTTCTCCACGAGATCACGAACGTAGGGGACTTCGATCACCGCCCGACCGTGGTCCGCGAGGAGGAGCGCGATGCCGTCGAGGAACCCGTGCACGTCGGCCACGTGGGCGAGCACGTTGTTGGCGTGGACGAGATCGGCGCGCCGCCCCTGGGCGGCGAGCTCGCGGCCGAGCTCGCGGCCGAAGAAGGCTCGGATCGTCTCGATGCCGCGGGCCCGCGCCGCGGCCACCGGCCCGGGAGCCGGATCGATGCCCAGGCACGGCACTCCCGCCTGCTGGTAGAATTGCAAGAGATAGCCGTCGTTGCTCGCGAGCTCGACCACGAGCGTGTCGGGCCCGCGCGGCAGTTCGGCCAGACGCTGCGCCACGTGCGCTCGGCTGTGCTCGAGCAGCGTCGCCGACACCGAGGAGAAATAGGGATAGTCCTCCCCGAAGAGGACCTCCGGGGGGACCGTGTCGAGGATCTGCAAGAGCCCGCAAGCCGGACAGCAGGCGACGTCCAACGGATGACGCGGCTCCTCGCGATCGAGCTCGGTGGGCGCGAGGAAGCCGTCGGAGAGCGGCAGCGCGCCCAAGGAGAGCACGAGCTCGAGGCCCGGCTCCCCGCAGCTGCGGCAGCCCGTGATGCGGCTCATGCGGCGCGCCGCCAGCGCAGGCGGGCGTCGATGGCGCCCGTGGCCAACAGCTCCTTGATCCGGGCGAGGCGGATCGTCTTGCCGCCTTCGAGGTCGGCGCGGGCGATGCCGAAGGTCCGATAGGCGCGGGCGAGATCGCGGATCCCCTCGGGCACCGTCCAACGCGGGACGAAGCCCGGCACGCGCGCGCGGATCTTGGCGCAGCTGACGCGATAGTTGCGGCGGTCGGGTCCGCCCCCGGGGGCGTAGACGATCCGTGCTCCCGGCACCTCGGCCGCCACCATCTCGGCCAGATCGCGCACCCGATAATTGTCCTCGTCGCGACCGACGTTGAAGGCCTCGCCGTGGACCGCCTCCAGCGGTGCTTCCAGGACCGCCACGAAAGCCCGGGCCATGTCCTCGACGTGGACGAGCGGCCGCCAGGGCGTGCCGTCCGACTTGATCAGCACCTCGCCGGTGGCCAACGCGTAGCCCAGAAGATTGTTGACGACGAGATCGCCGCGCAGCCGCGGCGCCCATCCGTAAGCGGTCGCTGAACGGAGGAACACCGGCGAGAAGCGCGCATCGGCCATGGCCGAAAGGTCGCGCTCGACGCGGATCTTGCTCTCGGCGTAGGGCGTCACCGGATTGAACGAGGCGGTCTCGTCGAGCACGGCGTCGCCGGCGGCGCCGTAGGCGGAGCAGGAGGAGGCGAAGACGAAGCGGCGCACCCCGGCCTCCTTGGCCAGGCGAGCGAGCCGCACCGTGGCCTCGTGGTTGATGGCGAAGGTCGTGGCCGGATCGAGATCGCCCAACGGGTCGTTGGAGATGCCGGCCAGGTGCAGGACGGCGTCCAGGCCCTCGAGATGCCGGTGCTCGATCTCCCGCACGTCGAGCCGCAGCGGCACGGGCGGCGACGGCTCGGGTCCGAGGGCGCAGCCGGCGAACAGTCCGGAATCGAGCGCCACGACCTCGTGGCCGCGGGCCTCCAGCATCGGCCAGAGCACCCGGCCGACATAGCCGTCGGCGCCGGTCAAGAGCACGCGCATCTTCTTGTCCCGCTCCTCGTCGCGCCCGCGCCCGGCCGCGGACCCCTAATCCCAGATCTTCCAGGGCGCCCGGCCCGACTCCCACAAGCGCTCCAGCAACACCTTGTCGCGCAAGGTGTCCATGCACTGCCAGAAGCCTTCGTGGCGGAACGCCATGAGCTGGCCGTCGCGGGCCAGCCGCTCGAGCGGCCCCTGCTCGAACATCGTCGAATCGTCGTCGATGTAGTCGGCCACCGCCGGCTCGAGGACGAAGAAGGCGCCGTTGATCCAGCCTTCCTCGATCGGCTTCTCGGCGAAGCGGACGACCCGATCGCCCTCCAGGTCGAGCCGGCCGAACCGCGCCGGAGGGTGGACCGCGGTGACGGTGGCGATCCGCCCGTGGCGCTTGTGGAACGCCAACAGCGCCCGCAGATCGACGGTCGAAACGCCGTCGCCCCAGGTCAAGAAGAAGGTCTGCCCACCCATGTAGGGGACCAGCCGCTTGATGCGGCCGCCGGTCCCGGTCGACAGCCCGGTGTCGACGAGCTCGACCTTCCAGTCCTGGGCGTGGTGCCGGTGCAGCTCGACCTTTCCCGTACCGAGGTCGACCGTCATGTCGCTTTCGAGGGCACAATAATCGGCCATGTAACGCTTGATGATCTCGCCTTTGTAACCGAGCGCGATCACGAAATTCTTGAAGCCGTAAGTGGCGTAATGCATCATGATGTGCCAGAGAATCGGCCGCCCGCCGATCTCGACCATCGGCTTGGGCTTGACGACCGTCTCCTCCGACAAGCGCGAGCCCACACCGCCCGCCAGGATCCCGACCTTCATGGGCCTCACCACGCGTCCGCCCGCCTCGCGCGCCGGCGCTTCCCCCTTGTACGCACCGATGGTTAACCGGCAGTAAAGCCGACGCGTCCCGACGCGGCAACGGCCGCGCCGCCGCGGCCGTCGGGCGATCGCAGCGGGGAGGGATTCGTGACCGATCGGCCACAGGGGTTGCAGCGCGGCCTCACCCACTACGGTGACGCCGCCTTCGCCCGCTTCCTGCGCCGCTCCTTCGCGCGCTCGACGGGTCTGAGCGAGGCGATGCTCGAGCGGCCGGTCGTAGGGATCCTCACCACACCCTCCGACCTCAACAACTGCCATCGGACCATGGGCGAGCTCGTCGAGGCGGTCCGCCGCGGGGTGCTGGCCGAAGGCGCGCTACCCCTGGCCTTTCCCACCATCTCGCTGGGCGAGCCGTTCTTGCATCCGACCTCGCTCTATTTGCGCAACCTCATGGCGCTCGACGTCGAGGAGATGCTGCGCGCCCAGCCGCTCGACGCCGCGGTGCTGGTGGGTGGCTGCGACAAGACCGTGCCGGCGCAGCTCATGGGCGCCGTCTCGGCCGGGATCCCGGCGGTCCAGCTGGTGGTGGGGCCCATGCTCACCGGCCGCTTCGCCGGCGAACGGCTGGGCGCCTGCACCGATTGCCGGCGGTTCTGGGCGCGCTTTCGAGCCGGTGCCATCGACGAGCCGACGATCGCGCAGGTCGAGGGCCGGCTCGCGGTCACCGCCGGCACCTGCGCGGTGATGGGCACCGCCTCGACCATGGCCTGTCTGGCCGAGGCCATGGGCATGGCGCTGCCGGGCTCGGCGGCCGTGCCGGCGGTCCACGCCGATCGGCTGCGGATCGCCGAGGCGACGGGGGCGCTCGCCGCCCGACTCGCCCGTGATCCGGCCGCTCCGAGCTTGCGGGCGATCCTGGACGAGCGGGTGCTCGACAACGCGCTTCGCGTGCTGCTGGCGCTCTCGGGCTCGACCAACGCCGTGATCCACCTGGCGGCGATCGCCGGCCGGGCGGGGCTGCGGCTCGATCTGCGGCGACTCGACGCGCTCTCGGAGAGCACACCCGTCCTCGTCGACCTCAAGCCCGTGGGCGAGGGCTACATGGAGGACTTCCACGCCGCGGGCGGGATGCCGGCCCTGTTGCGCGAGCTCGCCCCGCTTCTGGAGCTGGACGTGCCCACCGTCGAGGGCCGGAGCTTGCGCGAGGTCCTGGCCGAACCCCTGCCCGAGCCGGTCGACCGCCGGGTGATCCGCCCTCTCGCCGAGCCGGTGGCGGCCGAGGGCGGGCTCGTGGCCCTGTTCGGCAGCCTCGCACCCGAGGGGGCGATCCTCAAGCGGGCCGCCGCCAGCCCCGAGCTCTTCGAGCACGAGGGCCGCGCCGTGGTGTTCGACGGGCTCGAGGATCTGGCCCGGCGGATCGACGATCCCGAGCTCGAGGTCGGCCCCGCCGACGTGCTGGTGCTCAAGAACGCCGGGCCGGCCTCGCCGGCGCGCATGCCCGAGGCGGGCTACCTGCCGATCCCCGCCAAGCTGGCCCGCGCCGGGGTCCGCGACATGGTGCGGATCTCCGATGCCCGCATGTCGGGAACGGCGTTCGGCACGGTGGTGCTGCACGTGGCTCCGGATGCCGCCTCGGGCGGGCCGCTCGCGCTCGTGCGCACGGGTGATCGGATCCGGCTCTCGGTGGCCCGCCGTCGCCTCGACCTCCTGGTCGAGCCCGAGGAGCTGGGCCGCCGCCGCGAATCCTGGCGGCCACCTCCGGTTCCCGAGCGCGGCTGGGCACGGCTGTGGCAGGAGCAGATCCTGCAAGCCCCCGAGGGCTGCGATCTGGCCTTCGCGCGGGGTTCGCCGCCGGCCGAAACCGGCCCCCGGCGAGCGATCGCCCACGGCTCGGCGCCCGATCGGTGAGGCGGGACGGCTCCGTGCGGCCGAGCGAGCAGCAGGAGGCGGTCGCAGCCGCCCACCCGCCGGCACCACCCGCTGCCGGCTGTTACCGGGTGATCCTGGCCGATCCGCCCTGGCGCTTCGTGACCTGGTCGGCCAAGGGCAAGGGTCGCAGCCCCGAGGCCTGGTACGACTGCCTCGATCTGGAGGCGATCGTACGGCTGCCGGTGGGGCAATGGGCAGCGGCCGATGCGGTTCTGTTCCTGTGGGTGACCGATCCCTTGCTCGAGCGGGCCTTCGAGGTGATCCGCGCCTGGGGCTTCACCTACAAGACGGTGGGCTTCCACTGGGTCAAGCTCAACCCCTCGGGCCGCGGCTTCCACGTCGGGCTGGGCTATTGGACCCGGGCCAATTCCGAGCTCTGTCTGCTCGCCACCCGCGGTGCACCCCGCCGGTCGGCGCGCGACGTCGAGCGGCTGGTGGTGGCGCCACGGCGCGAGCATTCGCGCAAGCCGGAAGCGGTCCAGGAGCGCATCGAGCGCCTGTTGCCGGGGCCTTATCTGGAGTTGTTCGCGCGCGCCCGCAGGCCCGGTTGGGACGCCTGGGGCCTGGAAGTGGGCAGGCTCGACGGCGCGGCGCGTCCGGTGCGGCGCTGGCCCGCCGCAGCCGGGCCGGCGGCGGACCGCAGGTGACGGCCGTTCGTTGACGCGCCGTCTCCAACCGGCCTAGCCTCGCCCTCGTCGAGAACGGAGGGGAGGCCGACGATGCGACCGGTGGTCGTGGTGGCGTTGGCTGCCCTGCTGGGCGGCGGTCCGGCGGGGGCGGTGGAGGTGGTGCTGCGCTGGGGTGACGTGGTGCCGGCCACTCATCCTTCGGCCAAGATGATCGAACGGGTGGCCGAAGCGGTGAAAACCGCCACGGCCGGACGGGTGGAGATCCAGGGGTTTCCGGGCGGTCAGCTCGGCGGCTCGCGCGACATGATCGAGGCGGTGGCGAACGGCATCCAGGAGATGGTGACCGAGGGTGCTGCCAATTTCGGCACCTGGCTGCCGACCGTCTCGATCGTCGAGGCCCCCTACATCTGGCGTGACCCCGACCATCTGGTCGCGGCCATGAGCGGGCCGATCGGCAAGGAGTACGACGAGCAGCTCCGCAAGGCGCGGGGCATGCGCATCCTGGGCACCACCTATTACGGCACCCGCCATCTGACCACGACCCGCAAGGAGGTGCGCAGCGTGGCGGACATGGCGGGTCTCAAGCTACGGGTGCCGGAGAACGAGGTCTTCAAGGCCATGGCGGAGGCCTGGGGAGCACGGCCGACGCCCATGAACTTCAGCGAACTCTACCTGGCCTTGCAGCAAGGGGTGGTCGACGGGCAGGAGAATCCGCTGCCCACCATCCACAGCGCCAAGTTCCACGAGGTCCAGAAATATCTCGTTCTCACCGGGCACATCATCACCCCCAGGCTCGTGGTGATCAACGAGGCGGCGTTCCAGCGTCTGCGGCCGGAGGATCGCACCGCCCTGGAGGCCGCGGTGGCCGAGGGCATCGCCTGGCAGAACGCCGAGATCCGAGCCGCCGAGGCGAGCCTCGTCCGGACCCTCGAACAGGCCGGGATGACCGTGATCACCCCCGACGTCGAGAGCTTCCGTCGGGCGGTCCTGGCCGTGGTGCCGCAGCGCTTCGAGGCGCGCTGGGGCAAGGGGACCTGGGAGCGGATCCAGGCGGTGCGGTGAGCGGGCACGGATCCGAGGAGGGGCCGGCGGCGCTGCCGGCCCGCCCGCTCGACCGGTGGGTCGAAGCGGTCGCCACCCTCCTGTTCCTCACCATCTTCGGGCTCGTCCTCGCGCAGATCGTCTGCCGCTACGGGCTCGGCATGCCGCTCGTCTGGAGCGAGGAGGCGGCCCGCTACCTGTATGTCTGGGTCGCCTTCCTGGGCTGGGTGGTGGCCGCCCGCCGCGGCACCCACATCGCGATCGGCGCCCTGGTCGATCGACTGCCGGCGCGGCCGCGCCGGCTGATGGGCCGGCTCACGCTGGCGCTCACCGCGCTGTTGGCCGTGGGGCTCGTCGGCCTCGGCCTCGACATCGTGCGGCGCAACCTGGACGTGCCCATGGTGACGCTCCCGTTGGGCTTCTGGGTCGTCTACGCCGCCGTACCGGTGGCCGGCCTGCTTCTCCTCCGTGTCGTGCTCCGCCGATCGAAGGAGGGGCGTTGAGCGGCCTTCTGGGCGCCGTCCTGGCCGCCTGGGCGGTGCTGCTGGCCGCCGGGACACCCCTGTTCGTGGCCCTGGGACTGGCCGGATGGGCCTTCGCCCTGTTGGCGGGTTTCCCCGGGATCGTCGTACCGCAACGCATCGCCATGGCGGCCAACAGCTTCCCGCTCCTGGCCGCGCCGTTCTTCATCCTCATGGGCAACGTCATGAACGCGGCCGGGATCACCGAGCGGATCTTCGGCTTCGCGCGGGTCCTCACCGGCTGGCTGCGCGGTGGCCTGTGCCACGCCAACATCACCGCCTCGCTGATCTTCGCCGGCATGAGCGGCTCGGCGGTGGCCGATGCCGGCGGGCTGGGGACGGTCGAGATCAAGGCCATGCGCGAGGCCGGTTACGACGCCCGCACCGCTGCCGCGGTCACCGCCGCCTCGGCCACGATCGGGCCCATCGTCCCGCCCTCGCTGCCGATGGTCATTTACGGGGTCACGGCCGAGGCCAGCATCGGCGGCTTGTTCCTGGGCGCGTTGCTGCCGGGCCTGCTCATGGCCGGGGCGCTCATGGTCCTGGTCGCCCTGACCGCCCACCGTCGGGGCCTGCCGCGCGAGCGCTTCGCGGGTCTAGGCCCGCTCGCCCGCGCCGCCCGCGAGGCGGGGTGGGCGCTCCTGGCCCCGGTCCTGCTCCTGGGCGGGATGTTGGGCGGGGTGTTCACCCCGACCGAAGCGGCGGCCGTGGCCGCGTTCTACGCCCTGCTCGTGGGGACGTTGGTCTACCGGCAGTTCCGGCTGGCCGATCTGCCCCGGCTGGTGGTCGACACGCTCGAGACCACGGGCGTGGTCATGGCCCTCGTGATGACGGCCTCGCTGTTCGCCTGGTGCCTGTCCGTCTCGCGCGTGCCGCAGCTGCTGTCGGCCTCGCTCGTGGCCGGGATCGGCGATCCGTTGCTCTTCCTCTTGCTCTTGAACCTGGTTCTGCTCGTGGTCGGCTGCTTCGTCGAAGCGATCGCCGCCATCCTCCTGCTCGTGCCGATCTTCGTGCCGCCGGCCACGGCCCTCGGCATCGACCCGATCCAGCTCGGCGTGCTGTTCGTCTTGAACCTGATGATCGGGACCATCACCCCGCCGGTGGGGGTCGTCCTGTTCGTCACGGCGAACGTCGCGCGTCTGCCGCTGGAGGAGGTCACCCGGGCGGTGGTCCCGTATTACGTCCCACTCTTGGTAGTGCTGCTGGCCGTCACCCTCTTTCCCCCGCTCACGACCTGGTTGCCGGGGCTCCTGCTCGCGCGTTGAGGCCGACCTTCGCCGCGAGCGAGGGGGCGTAGGCTGCGGGGGCGCCCGCCCCGGCCGCCGTTGAAGGACGGCCATGGGGCTGGTACAAGCCCGGCGCCGCGCAGGACCGCTCTCCCGGATCGCGAAGCATGAAGCTCATCGCCGGCAACGCCAACCGGCCGCTGGCCGAAGCGATCGCCGCCTATCTGCGGGTCGACCTCACCAAGGCGACCGTGCACCGGTTCGCCGACATGGAGGTGTTCGTCGAGATCCACGAGAACGTCCGCGGCGAGGACTGCTTCATCATCCAGCCGACGAGCTATCCGGCCAACGACAATCTCATGGAGCTGCTCGTCATCATCGACGCGCTGCGGCGCGCCTCGGCCCGGCGGATCACGGCGGTCATCCCCTATTTCGGCTACGCCCGCCAGGACCGCAAACCCGGGCCGCGCACGCCGATCTCGGCCAAGCTCGTGGCCAATCTCATCACCACGGCCGGGGCTTCGCGGGTCCTCACCATGGAGCTCCACGCCGGGCAGATCCAGGGCTTCTTCGACATCCCGGTGGACAATCTGTTCTCCACCCCGCTCATGGTGCCGGACATCCTGGAGCAGGTGGGCAACGACAATCTGATGATCGTCTCGCCCGACGTGGGCGGCGTGGCCCGGGCCCGCGGCTTCGCCAAGCGGCTTGACGTGGGATTGGCCATCATCGACAAGCGCCGCGAGCGCGCCGGGGTGTCCGAGGTGATGAACGTCATCGGCGACGTGCGCGGCATGCGCTGCATCCTGGTCGACGACATCGTCGATTCGGGGGGCACGCTGTGCAACGCCGCCGAGGCGCTGTTGGCCGCGGGAGCGGTCTCGGTGCAGGCCTACGTGACGCACGGGGTCCTCTCGGCCGGGGCGGTGGCCCGGATCGTGGCGAGCTCGCTCGACAAGCTCGTGATCACCGACAGCATCCGGCCGACCGAGGCGGTGCGGGTCACCGACAAGATCCGGGTGCTCTCGATCGCCCCGCTCATGGGTGAGGCGATCCGGCGGATCTCGAGCGAGAGTTCGGTTTCGAGCCTGTTCGACTGAGTGGTGGACAACGGTCTGTCCGGGCGGGGGGACCCGCGGACCGGAGGGGCGGAAGGAAGAACGCGATGGTACAGGTCTTGAAGGCGGAACGTCGCGAGCGCACCGGCAAGGGTGGAGCGCGCGCGCTGCGCCGCGCCGGGCGGATCCCGGCGATCGTCTACGGCGGTGGCAAGGAGCCCTTGAAGATCAGCATCGACGCCAAGGAGGTCTTGCGGCTGCTCCACCAGCCACGCTTCTTCGCGACCGTGCTCGACCTCGAAGTCGACGGGCAGATCGAGCACGTCCTGCCGCGCGAGGCGCAGCTGCACCCGGTCACCGACCGGCCCTTGCACATCGATTTCGTCCGCGCCGCGGCGGGGGCGCGGGTGACCGTGGCGGTGCCGGTCCGCTTCGTCAACGAGGCCGCCTGCCCGGGCCTGCGGCGCGGGGGCGTGCTCAACATCGTGCGCCGCGAGGTCGAGCTGGTCTGCCCGGCCGACGCCATCCCCACCGAGATCGTGGCCGATCTCGGCGGCTTCGACATCGGCGACTCGGTGCACATCCGCCACATCCAGCTGCCGGCCGGGGTCCGTCCCACGATCACCGATCGCGACTTCACGATCGCCTCGATCGTCCCGCCCACCACGGGTGAGGCGCCGGCGGGCGAGGCGGCGAGCGCCTGAGCGCCGGGCCGAGGCTCGTGAAGCTCTTCGTGGGCCTCGGCAATCCCGGCCGGGAGTACGAAGGCCACCGCCACAATGTGGGCTTCATGGCCGTCGAGCGGATCGCCCGCCGGTGGGGCTTTCCCCCCTGGCGGGCCAAGTTCCAGGGCCGGCTCTGCGAGGGCCTGCTGGATGGCGAGCGGGTCCTGTTGCTGGAGCCGCAGACCTTCATGAACGAATCCGGCCGCTCGGTCGCGGCCGCGGTGCGCTTCTTGAAGCTGCCCTACCCGGACGTCGTGGTGTTCCACGACGAGCTCGACCTCGCTCCGGGCAAGGTTCGGGTCAAGCTCGGCGGCGGGGTGGCCGGCCACAACGGCTTGCGCAGCATCGCCGAATGTCTGGGCACGGCGGAGTTCCGGCGGGTGCGCATCGGCATCGGCCATCCCGGCCACAAGGCCCTCGTGGTGCGCCACGTGCTCTCGAACTTCGCGGTGGTCGAGCGGCCCTGGCTCGAGCGGCTCCTCGACGCTCTGGCCGAGAGCGCGCCGCTGCTCGCCCGAGGGGACGACTCCGGCTTCATGAACAAGGTGGCGCTCCTCACGCGCGAGCCCGAGGCGCAGCCCGCCCGGCGCACGCGCGCGGCCTCGCCGGAGGCCGCGGAGCGCGGCGGGACGGGCTGAGATGGGGTTCGCCTGTGGGATCGTGGGGCTGCCCAACGTGGGCAAGTCCACGCTGTTCAACGCGCTGACCGCGACCGCGGCGGCCGCCGCCGCCAACTATCCGTTCTGCACGATCGAGCCCAACATCGGCCGGGTGCCGGTCCCGGATGCGCGGCTCGAGGTGTTGGCCCGGCTGGCCAAGTCGGCTCGGATCGTGCCCACCCAGCTGGAGATCCGCGACATCGCCGGTCTGGTGCGCGGCGCCTCCAAGGGCGAGGGGCTGGGCAACCGGTTCTTGGCCGCGATCCGCGAGGTCGACGCCATCCTCCACGTGCTGCGCTGCTTCGCCGATCCCGACGTGACCCACGTCGAGGGTGCGGTGGATCCGCTGCGCGACAAGGAGCTGGTCGACACCGAGCTGCTCCTGGCCGATCTCGACAGCCTGGAGCGGCAACGCGAGGGGCTCGCGCGCCGGGCCCGCGGCCAGGACAAGGAGGCCAAGGCGGCGCTCGATCTGATCGAGCGCATCCTCCCGCCCATGGGCGAGGGGCGGCCGGCGCGATCCCTGGCTCTCTCCCCCGAGGACCGGGCGCGGCTCGCCACCTTCCACCTGTTGACCGCCAAGCCCGTGCTCTACGTGTGCAACGTCGAGGAGGCCGCGGCCGCGTCCGGCAACGCCTGGAGCGAGCGGGTCGCGGCGGCGGCCGCGGCCGAGGGGGCGCGGGCCCTCGTGATCTCGGCGGCGATCGAGGCCGAACTCGCCCAGCTCGAGCCGGACGAGCGCAAAGCCTATCTGGAGACACTGGGGCTCGACGAGCCGGGGCTCGCCAAGGTCGTCCGCGCGGGCTACGAGCTTCTGGGCCTGATCACCTTCCTCACCGCCGGTCCCAAGGAGGCACGGGCCTGGACGGTCCCGGAGGGCGCCACCGCCGTCGAGGCCGCAGCCGTCATCCACACCGACATCGCCCGCGGCTTCATCTGCGCCGAGGTGATCGCCTACGAGGACTATGTCCGCTTCGGCGGCGAGCAGGGAGCCAAGGAGGCGGGGCGGATGCGCCTCGAAGGGCGCGACTACCGGATCCGGGACGGCGACGTCTGCCACTTCCGCTTCAACGTCTGAGCGGTCCGCCGCGCCGATTCCTAGCGGGTCGGGGGCGTCGGCGTGGCCCGGCTCGACGGGGCGGCCACCTCGGCCAGGAAGGCGGCGTGGGCGAGCATGCCCCGGCGATAGCAGACGAGCTCGAACTTCTCGTTGGGGCCGTGCACCCGGTCGTCGTCGAGACCGAAGCCCAACAGCAGGCTGTCCATGCCGAGCAGGCGCTTGATCGAGGCGGTCACAGGGATCGAGCCGCCACAGCCGATCAGTGCCGGCTCACGGCCGAAGACGCGGGCGAGCGCCCGCCGCGCCGCGGCCAGATGCGGTGAGTCGGTCGGCACCCGGATCGGCGCGCCCGACCCCAGCGTGCTGATGCGCAGCCGGCAATCCGGAGGCGTGCGGGCCTCGAGGAAGGCGCGTAGCTGGGCGGCGACCGCACTCGGCTCCTGATCGGGGACCAGGCGGAACGACAATTTGGCCGAGGCGCGCGCCGGGATCACGGTCTTCGAGCCCTCGCCCGTGTAGCCACCCCAGATCCCGTTCACGTCACAGGTCGGCCGCGACCACAGCCGCTCGAGCACGCTGCGGCCCGCTTCACCGGTCGAGCGGTCGAGCCCGGCGGCGGCGAGGAAGGCGCGCTCGTCGAAGGGAAGTGCCGCCCATTGCGCCTTCTGCTCGTCGCTCGGCTCCACGACCGCGTCGTAGAAGCCCGGCAGGCGGATGCGCCCCTCGGCGTCGTGCAGATCGGCCAACATCCGACAGAGCACGTGAATCGGGTTGACGACCGCTCCACCGAACATGCCCGAATGGAGATCCTGCGCGGGGCCCTCGACCGTGATCTCGAAATAGGCGATGCCGCGCAGCATGGTCGTGATCGCGGGCCGGTCGACCCCGAGCATCCCGGTGTCCGAGATCACGCAGACATCCGCCCGCAGCTCCTCGCGATGGGCGGCCAGGAACGGCTCCAGGTTGCGCGAGGAGCTCTCCTCCTCGCCTTCGATCAGCACCGAGACCCGCACGGGCAAGCGGCCGTGGACGGCTTTCCAGGCGGCCAGCGCCTCCACCCAGGTCATGAGCTGACCCTTGTCGTCGACCGCGCCACGGGCGACGATCCGCGGTCCGTGCGGTCCCTCCACCCGCGTCGGCTCGAACGGGGGGCTTGCCCACAGCTCCAGCGGATCGGGCGGCTGGACGTCGTAATGGCCGTAATAGAGCAGGTGCGGGGCGCCGGGCGGGGCGCTGCGATCGTGCGCGACGACCATGGGATGCCCCTCGGTCGGGCGCAACGACGCGTCGAGCCCGATCGACCGCAACCGCTCGACGAGCCATTCGGCGGCCCGGCGGGTATGGGCGTCGAAGGCCGGATCGGTGCCGACCGAGGGGATCCGCAACAGATCGCACAGACGCTCGACCGAGGCCTCGAATCCCCGCTCGATCTCCGCCAGGACCGGCTCGACCGCGAGCTCCGACATGGGCATCCTCCCGTGCGTCGCCGCGAGCCTGCCGCCCCGCGGCGCGCCGTTCAACCCCGATCCGTGCGCCGCGTACCGGTGCGCCCTGGAGCCCTCCCTTGAACCTGCTCCTGCTCACCGCCGATCAGTGGCGGGCCGATCATCTCGATCTCGACGGGACCGGCCCGGTTCCGACCCCGAACCTGGCCCGTTTCGCCCGCGAGGCCACGGTGTTCCTGCGTCACTACGGCCAGGCGGCCCCCTGTGGGCCCGCGCGCGCTTCACTTTACACCGGCACGTACGCGTTCAACCACCGCTCGATCACCAACGGCACGCCGTTGGATTGGACCTTGACCAATCTCGCCCTCGAGCTGCGCCGCGCCGGATTCGAGCCCACGCTCTTCGGCTACACCGACACGAGTGCGGATCCACGCGTGCTACCGGCCGGCGATCCGCGCCTCGAGACCTACGAGGGCGTGCTGCCCGGCTTCTCGGTGGGGCTGCTCCTCCCCGAAGCGGCCGAGCCCTGGCTCGATCGGCTGGCGGCGCGCGGCTACGGGCGGATGACCATCGAGGAGGCCTACGATCGGCCGCTGAGTGAGCCGGCTTTCTGGCGGGCCGAGGACAGCGAAACCGCGTTCCTGGTCGACGAGGCGCTGGCCTGGCTGGCCCGCTGGCCGCGCGGTCGGTCGTGGTGCCTGCACGTCTCGCTCATCAAGCCGCATCCACCTTGGATCGTGGCCGCGCCCTGGCACGCCCGGGTCGATCCCCGGGCGACCACACCGCCGGTGCGGGCCGCCGATCCGCGCGCGCAAGCCGCACTCCATCCCTGGCTCGCAGCACTGCTCGAGCGGCCGTTCGGGGGTTGGCTCGGGCGGACCTTCGGTGGGCCGGGAGGCCTCGACCCCGCCGCGGTCGCGCGCCTGCGCGCGGCTTACGGGGGCCTCGTGGCGGAGGTCGATGCCCAGATCGGCCGGCTTCTGGACGCCGTCCGCGCACGCGGCGAGTGGGACGACACCTTCGTGGTGATCACGAGCGACCACGGCGAGCTCTTGGGTGATCACTGGTTGTTGGGGAAGGGGGCCTTCTTCCCGCAGACCTTCCACGTCCCCTGTCTGATCCGCGATCCCCGTCACCCGGCCGGTCACGGCCGGCGTGTGCGGGCGATCAGCGAGCACGTCGATCTGATGCCCACCATCCTCGAAGCCTTCGGCCTGCATGTTCCCCGCCAATGCGACGGATACCCCCTGTCGGGTTTCCTTACAGGTGACCAGCCGGCGCGCTGGCGAACGTCGGCCCACGTGGAGCTGGATTTCCGCGACGGCGAGGAGCCCGGTCTCGCGAGCTCGCTGGGGCTGGCACCGGACGAGGCGAGCCTCGCCGTCGATCTGAGCGATCGGTTCGCCTGCGTGCGGTTCGCCGCACTGCCACCTTTGCTGGTCGACCGGGTCGCCGATCCCGCCTGGACCCGCAATCGCGCCGCCGAGCCCGGGGCGCTCCCCGTGCTCCTGGAGGCCACGTCACGGCTGTTGGAACTACGACTGCGGCGGGCCGATCGGCGGCTCACCGGCTGTCGGCTGGCACCGGGTGGTGTCGCCGGACTTTACGATCCACTGCCACCTTTGCCCGTGGGGGCGGTCCCGCCCCGCTCGGCGGCGTAGTCGCACAGATCGCGGATCGGGCAGCGCTCGCAGGCCGGCTTACGGGCGGTGCACACGTAACGGCCGTGAAGGATGAGCCAGTGGTGGGCACCCTTGCGGAACCGCTCGGGGACCACCTCGAGCAGCTTCTTCTCGACCTCGAGCGGCGTCTTGCCGGGGGCCAGACCGGTCCGGTTGGCCACCCGGAAGACGTGCGTGTCGACGGCGATCGTGGGCTCGCCGAAGGCCTCGTTGAGGACCACGTTGGCGGTCTTGCGGCCCACCCCCGGCAACCGCTCGAGCGCTTCGCGCTCGCGCGGGACCCGGCCGCCGTACTCCTCGACGAGGATCCGGCACAGCTTCACGAGGTTGCGGGCCTTCGAGCGATACAGGCCGATGGTCTTGATCCGCTCCGCGATCCCCTCTTCGCCCAGGGCCAGCATGGCTTCGGGGGTGGGGGCCGCGGCGAACAGGGCGGGGGTCGCCTTGTTGACGGCGGCGTCGGTCGTCTGGGCGGACAGCACGACCGCCACGAGCAAGGTGAACGGGTCGCGATAGACGAGCTCGGTGTGCGGATCGGGCCGCAGCGCCGCCAGCCGCTCGAAGATCGCTTCGGCCCGGGCCCGCGGATCGGGTGCGGCTGCGACGGGCGAACCGCTTGGACGGGGCCGGGCGCGCGCCATATGCTCACCTCCGCTGACATCGATCGGGACGGGGTCCGGGCATGACGGACGATCGAGCGATCTCGCCACCGCCCTTCGAAGCGGTGCTCTACCCGAACAGTTCGCTCGGTCCATGGGGTGCAGCCACCGTGCTGTTGGTCTTCGCCGCCGTGTGCGGCGCGATCGGGTGCGTCTTCGCCCTCGTGGGTGCCTGGCCGGTGACCGGTTTCCTCGGGCTGGACGTGGCCGCTCTCGTGGCCGCGTTCCTGCTCGTGCGGCGGCGGGCCCGGCTGCGCGAGGAGATCCGGCTCGACGCCACGGGTCTGCACCTGCGCCGGATCACCCCGGACGGGCGCGAGGAGCGCTGCCGGCTGGAGCCCTACTGGGTGCGCGTCCAGCTCGAGACACCCGGTCCGACGGCGGCCCGTCTGTGGCTGCGTTCGCACGGCCGACGGATCCGCATCGGCGCCTTCCTCACCGCCGACGAGTGCCGGGAACTCGCGGCCGCCCTGGATCGGGCGCTGGGCGCGTATCGGTGAAGGTGCCCGACCGCTCGGGCCACTGTCGGCGGCGTTGACAGGTCGCCTCCGCGCGCCGGACCGCGGCTTGGACACGCTCTGAGGATGCTGTCCTAACCTGTTGTTCTTTAGAGATTTTTCGTGCCGGAACGGAGGCCGGCACGAAGCTTGCGCTTGCCCTTCCGGCGGCCCCGTCCGGGCGCCGTCGATGGAGGAAGCGACCATATGATGACGCATGTCCCGACCCCTCCGGAGCGGCTCTCGACCAGGGCTCGGCCCGGATCGCATTACGCCTTGCCCGTGAGCAAGCTGCGCGGTGTTCCCACCTCGGTGCGGATGGCCTTGAAACGACAGGGGATCAACACCTGCGCCCGACTCCTCGAGCGGGCCGGCTCGGTGGCCGCGCGCCGCGAGCTGGCCGCGCGAACGGGCGTCGATCCGGAGCTCCTGTTGCGCCTCGCCCAGCGGGCGGACATGGCTCGAATCAACGGGATCGGGGCGGTTTTCGGCATGATGCTGGAGGATCTGGGGGTCCGCGATACGACGGTGCTGGCGCGCCAGGACCCGGTCGAGCTGCACCGGCGGCTCAAGCAGCTCAACGAGCGCGAACGCTTGGCCCGCCGCTCGCCGACGCCCGAGGAGGTGGCCGACTGGGTCGCCCAGGCCCGCGCCCTGCCGCGGGTGATCGAGGTCTGAGGCCGAAAGCGCCCGCTCACCGATCGGCCGGCGGCTCGCCGGGATGGCACCGACGAGCCGCGAGGCGTGCCAGGATCGCTCGCCGCTCGGCGGCCGACGCTCGCGGCCAGCGGGCGATCTCCTCGATCGTCCGGCCGCAGCCGACGCAGACACCTTCAGCCGCATCGAGCCGGCAGATCCGCACGCACGGCGAGGGCGGATCCTCCTCGTCGATCCGGCCGGATCCGCCGCTCACCATCGGGCCAGCCGCGCCATGAGCCCGCCCAACAGGCCGCGCGGGAACACCAACACGACGAGCAGGACGAGCAATCCCAGGGCGAGCGGCCAGCCCGGCCCGAGAGTTTCGCCCAACAATCCTTCGGCGGTCTTGACGAGTAACGTGCCGACGAGCGCCGCCAGCGGCGAACCCCGGCCGCCGACCGCGACCCACACCAGCACCTCGGTCGACAGGCCGAGCCCCAGAAGCGGTGGGGCCACGAAGCCGAACTGGGAGGCGAACAGGCCGCCGCCGAGCCCGGCGATCGCGGCCGCGAGGAGAAACGCGCGCAACCGCTGGCGGACCGGATCGATGCCCAGATGCGCGGCACGCAGCGGGTCCTCGCGCACGGCGCGCAGAAGCGCACCGGAGGGCGCGGCGATCACGGCGGCGAGCCCCAGTTGGATGGCGGCGGCCACGGCCAGGTGGACGAGATAGACCGGCAGCGGGTCGACGAGCTCGAGGGGGCCGGCCGGAGTCGGCAAGGTGATCGCCGGCAGCCCGAACAAGCCGTTCGAGCCGCCCAAGGCCGGGCTCGCCACCGCCAGCCGCTCGCCGATCACCCCCACCACCAAGGTCAACACCGCCCAGGCGGCACCGGTGGGGACCCGCGCGGTGACGAGCAGCAGGCCCAGGATCGCGGCCAGCGCGGTCGGAACGGCAACGGCCAGGACGAGACCGAGCTCGGCCGAGGCCGGCAGCCCGGGCAATCGACCGAGACCCGTGAGCGCGAAGGCGTAGGCGCCGGCGCCGAAGAACAGCGCCTGGCAGAACGACAAAAGCCCCGCCTGGCCCCAGACGTAGGCGAGGCTCATGGCCAGAAGGCCGTAGCAGAGATGCTGGGCCAGCTGGTGCAACAGCCAAGCGGGCGCGATCAGGGGCAGCGCGGCGAGCGCCGCCCAGAGCAGGAGCGCCGGCACCAGGGGCTCGCGGCTCATGCGGCGGCTGGCTCCGATGTCAACGCTCGCGGCCGGCTCGTCGGCCGGCGGCCCGGCGCAGCAGGACCACGGCGGCGAGCAGCACCGCGAGCTGGGCCAGCACCGGTGAGGTGAAGCCGGCCACGAGCGATTCGCCGCCGCCCACGATCCCGGCGCCGAACACGGTGCCGGCGAGGCCGCCTCCCGGGGCCACGAGTACGGCCAGGAAGGCGGGCAACAGGAAGCCCACCCCCATCTGCGGGTCGACGCTCATGAGCGGGGCCGTGGCCGCCCCCGCGAGACCGGCGAGTGCCGCGCCGTAGCCGAAGGCCAGGGCGTCCAACCGACCGACGGCGAGGCCGGAGGTGGCGGCGAGCTCGCGATCGGCCACCGCCCCGCGGATCGACAGCCCGAGCCGCGTGGCGAACAAGAGCCAAGCGGTGAACGCGGTGGCCAGGAGGGCCAGGCTCATGACGAGCAGGCGATAGACCGGGTAGGGCGATCCGGCCACCAGCACGGTCGCCGTCACGGGCGGGTCGATCGTGTGGGAGGCCGGGCCGAACAGAGCCACGATCGACTGGCGGATGACCAACGCCACGGCCCAGGTGGCGAGCAAGGCGTCGAGCGGGCGGGTGCGTAGCCTACGGACCACCGCCAGCTGCAGGACGACGCCCAGGGCCCCGACCAGCAAGGGGGCGGTGAGCAGGCCGATCCAGAAGCCGAAGCCCGCCCGCTCGACCGCCAGCAGCGTGTAGGCCCCGGCCAGTAGGAGCTCGCCGTGGGCGAGGTTGATCACGCCCACGAGCCCGAAGGTGATGGCCAGGCCCGAGGCCACCAGGAGCAGCGTGAGCGCCGCGCCCGCCGCATCGAGCAGGAGGAGGAGCGGATCGACGGGCATCTCACAGACCGAGATGGCGCTCGATGCGGGCCGGCTCGTCGGCCAGCACGGCACCGGGCAACCGGTCGACGGGCCGACCGTCCTCGAGGATCAGGCACGCATCGGCCAGGCGGGCGGCGAGCTCCAGGTTCTGCTCGACGAGGAGGATCCCGATCTCCTCCTCGGCCACGAGCTCGGCCAAGATCTGCGCCAGCGCTTCGACCAGGGAGGGCTGGATCCCCTCGCTCGGCTCGTCGAGCAGCAAGAAGCGCGGCCGTGCGGCCAGCGCGCGGGCGATCGCGAGCTGCCGTTGCTCGCCTCCCGAGAGACTCTCGGCCGGTCGATCCAGGCGCTCGGCCAGGACCGGAAAGCGCATGCACAATCGCGCGAGCGGCACGGGGTGCTCGTGGGCGACCGCCCCGAGTTGCAAATTCTCCTCGACGGTGAGGCCGGGAAAGATCCCGCGCCCTTGCGGAACGAGAGCGATCCCGGCGCGGGCGATGCGCTCGGTCGGCCAGCGCTCGATGCGCCGACCGTCGAGCGACACCGTGCCGGCCTCGCGCCGGGCGAGCCCCATGATCGCCTTGAGCAGGGTGGTCTTACCGGCGCCGTTGCGGCCCATCACGGCGAGCACCTGGCCAACACCCAGCTCGAGGTCGATCCCGGCCAGCACCGGAGCGCCCGGCCGCCAGCCCGCCACCAGGCCCTCGACCACGAGCATCAGCCGCGGTTCCCGAGATAGGCGCGACGGACCTCGGGGTCGGCGGCGACCTCGGGGTAGGTTCCGCGCGCGGCGATCTTGCCGCGCAGCATCACCGCGACCTCGGCCCCGAGCGCGCGCACGAAGGCGAGATCGTGCTCGACCACGAGTGCCCCGAGCCCCTCGCGCGCGACCAGCGTCTTGAGCCGCTGCGCGACGGCCAGGCTCTCGCCGAGTTCGAGCCCGGCGGTAGGTTCGTCGAGCAGCAGAAGGCGCGGCCGCTGGAGGAGGACCATGGCGAGCTCGAGCCGCTGCTGCAGCCCGTGCGGCAGCTGCCCCGCCGGCAGCAGGGCGTGCGCCGTGAGCCCGGCTTCTTCGAGCGCGTCACGGGCGATCCGCCGCGGCCGGCCGGCGGCCGTGGCCGCCACTTCCAGGTTCTCCAGGGTGGAGAGCTCGGCCAGCACCCCCGGGACCTGGAAGGTGCGGCCGATCCCCGCCCGGGCCCGAGCCTGGGGAGAGAGGGCCCCGATCTCGCGGCCGCGGAAGCGGATCGCGCCGGCGTCGGGCCGCTCGATCCCGGTGATCAGGTTGAAGAGCGTGGTCTTGCCGCAGCCGTTGGGGCCCACGAGTGCCAAAAGCTCACCCTCCTCCAGCTCCAAGGAGGCGCCGGCGACCGCCAGCACGCCCCCGAAGCTCTTCACGAGGTGGCGCAGCTCCAGCAGTGGAGCCGGCAAGCCCGGCTTCTCCGGCGTGCGGCGTTCACCCGCAACCGGCCTCGGGGCTCTGGGGACCCAGCGCCTCGACGGTCACGAGCCGATCACCCTGGGTGCGGGCGAGGAACATGGCGAGCGTCACGTGGTGATCCTGGGCGCCGATCGTCACCGGCCCGGTCGGCGCCTCGACGGTGAGGCCCTCGAGCCCCTCGACCACCGCCTCGCGGTCGATCCGCCCCACCTTGGTGAGGGCCTGCGCCAGGGCGGTGAGCGCCAGCCAGTGGGTCATGACGTAGTGCGAGACGACCGCATCCGCACCGGCCACGGCGCGGATCCGGGCCACGAAATCGCGCGGTCCGGTCGCCTCCGAGGAAGCCACGAAGGGTACGGCCACGTACATGTCCTGGCCCCGACCCGGGCCGAAGGCGCCGAGATAGGCCTCGGAGAAGCCCAGGAATCCGACCGTCAGCCGGCGCAACAGGCCCAGGTCCTCGGCCTGACGGATGAAGGTGATCCCGTCGGCGCCGGGCAGGGCGAACAACAGGACCTTGGCCCCCGAAGCCTCGATGCGGCGAATGACCGGAGCGAACTCCTTGACACCGAAGGGGGTGAGCTCCCTGCCGACGACGCTGCCGCCGAGCCCGGCCACGAGCTTCTCGGCGTGTTGGAACATCTTCTGAGGCCAGACGTAATCGGCCCCGAAGAAGTAGAGGCTCGTGCCCTTGGTGCGGGCGAGGTAGGGCACGAGCTTGGCCAGCTCCTGGTTCGGCACCGTGTTGAAACAGAAGATGTAGCGCCCGCACGCCCCGCCTTCGTAATTGGTGGCGTAGAGGAGGGGAGTGCGCCCACGGGCGGCGGTGGGCATCATGGCATCGCGGGCGCTCGAGGTGATGGGCCCGATCAACGCGACGACCTCGTCGCGGGTGATCAGCCGCGAGGCCTTCTCCACCGAGGTCTTGGGATCGGTCTTGTTGTCCTCGAAGATCAACTCGACGGGGCGGCCGAGGATCCCGCCGGCGGCGTTGATCTCGGCAGCCGCCAGGTCGAGGCCGAGCTTGGCCTGCTGACCGAACAGTTCGAGGCCGCCCGAGAAGGGTAGCACGACGCCCACCCGCACCGGGGCCGGCGCGGCACCGGCCGAGCGGCGGGAGCCGAGCGGGGCGATCGTGAGGCCGGCGGTCGCGAGCCCACCGGCGAGCAGGCTACGTCGGGTCGAAGGCATGGGGTCTCCTCCGCGCGTCGGCGGCGCACTCTTGCTGCACTGCGGCGATCGCGCAACCACCCGATCGCCGCACGGGCATGCGGGCCACCGAGCAGCGAGCCGCCGCTGCCGCCGGCCTCGGGATCCCGACCCACGCCCGTTTCCGGCCCGGGCGTGCGACACCACCGCCGGTCGGCGCCCGACGGTGAGCGAGGTGAGGAGGGATGGCCGATCACCGCTCGGCGGCCCGATCCGGAGGCGCGCCGTCCCGCGCCCTCGGTGGGCAGTGGCGCACAGAGCCACACGGCCGGTGGCCGCCTCGCAGCCCTCGCGGTCGTCGGCCGATCAGCGTGTCGGCGACCGTGGCTCGCCCGGGCGCACCTCCGGCCCGAGCTGGACCGTGCCGCTGGGCCCGGAGCAGCCACGCCCGTGCACGGATCGTGCCCTCGGCCGGATGGTGCCGCTCGAAGGCGGGCGAGCGCCGGGTTCGGCGCTCAGAGCTCGTCGCGTTCGGCCTTCTTCTTCAACAGCTTGCGGTAGCGGCGGATGGCTTCCGCCCGCTCGCGCGCGCGGCGCTCGGACGGCTTCTCGTAGTGCCGGCGCATGCGCATCTCGCGATAGAGGCCCTCGCGCTGCATCTTCTTCTTGAGCGCGCGGAGCGCCTGGTCGATGTTGTTGTCGCGAACCTGGACCTCGATCAGGGTGCTCTCTCCTTACGCTTGCCCGACGCACGGGACGTGAACGATCGCGCGCTCCCGGGGGAGCGCGTAGTCCAGAGATAACATCCCGACCAGCGGCCGCCAAGCCGTCGCCCGAGCACGGACCGCCCCTTCCCGCCGTGGCGCCACGCGCTTAGATCCTTGCCATGGCCATCCTCCAGATCGCGCGCCTGGGCGATCCGGTCCTGCTCGCCCGAGCCCGGCCGGTGGGTGATCCGAGCGCACCCGCGATCCGTGCTCTGGCGCGGGACATGATCGAGACCATGCGGGCCGCCGGCGGCATCGGCCTGGCCGCCCCGCAGGTCCGGGCGAGCGTGCGATTGATCGTCGCCCTGCCGATCACCGAGCGCGAGGGGAAGGACGAGGCGGTCCCGCTCGTGCTCGTCGACCCGGAGCTCCAGCCGTTGGACGACCGGGTCGAGCAGGCCTACGAGGGCTGCTTGTCGATCCCCGAGCTCCGAGGGGTGGTCCCCCGTGCCGCGCGGATCGGCTGGCGGGCCCGGGATCTCGACGGGCGAACGGTCGAGGGCGAGGCCCGGGGGTTGTTCGCGCGCATCCTGCAACACGAGGTCGACCATCTGGACGGGATTCTGTTCCCCATGCGTATGACCGATCTTCGCACGCTGGCCTTCGAGAGCGAGCTGCGCCGGGCGGCGGCCGAAGCCCGGGCCGCGTCGGGAGAGTCGCGGTGAGCGGGGAGGCGTTGCGCGAGCGCCGCGAGCTGCGCGATCGGATCCTGGAAGCGGCGTTGCAGCACGCCGCCTTCGAAGGCTGGTCGACGCGCACGCTCTCGGCGGCCGCGGAGGACGCGGGCGTCGATCGGGCCACGGCCCGCCGCCTGTTCCCGCAAGGTGGCGACAGCCTCTTGGCGTGGCTCGACGATTGGGCCGATCGACGGATGCTCGAGGCGTGCCCGGCCGACGAGCTGGCCCGACTGTCGATCCGCCGGCGCGTCGCCCGCTTGATCCGGGCCCGACTCGAGCCCTTGACCCCACACCGCGAGGCGGTGCGCCGGGCGTTGGCCGCGCGCGGATTGCCCGGCAATCTCCTCGAAGCGGGGCGCGGCTTCTGGACCACGGTCGATCGGATCTGGCAGGCGGTGGGGCTGCCTCCCGAGGCCGATGCCGGCCTCGATTGGTACACCCGCCGGCTCACCTTGGCCGGGGTCCTGGTCTCGACCACCCTCTTCTGGCTCGACGACACCTCCGAAGGCTGTGCGGAGACCTGGGCTTTTCTGGATCGGCGGATCGAGGACGCGCTGCGGGTGGGACGGTGGGGCGGCCAGCTCGTCGACCTGCTGGCTCGCTTCCCAGGGCTCGGTGGTCTGCGGCGAGCGGCCCGGGCCTGAGGGGCCCGCGGGTCCGGCGCGCGAGGCCGGCCGACGCCCCCGCCCCGACCCTCAATAGGGCAGCAGGATGTCCAGGACCTGGGCGCCGTAGCGCGGCTGCTGGACGTCGGTGAGCTGGCCGCGGCCGCCATAGGCCACCCGCAGCTCGGCGATCTTCTCGTGCGGCACGGTGTTGCGCGGGGTGATGTCCTCGGGGCGGACCACACCGGCCACGATCACCTCGCGGACCTCGAAGTTGACCCGGACCTCCTGGCGGCCTTCGACCACCAGATTGCCGTTGGGGAGCACCTGGGTGACCACGGCTGCGACGTTGAGGCGCACGGTCTCCTCGCGTTGGGTCTCGCCCAGCCCGCGATTGAGCATCGAGCTCTTGGCGTCGACCAGGCTCGCCGGATCGATCGGGGTGGGCAGGATCTTGGGGAGCTTGTTCTCGAGCCCCAGGATGTTGGGCAGACCCAGACTCTCGCTGTTGGTGCGCGTGCGCCGGCTGGTGTTGGAAAGTTCGGCGCGGTCGTTGATCGTCACGTTGACGGTCAGGATGTCCCCCACCCGCCGGGCCCGCTGATCGCGGAAGAAACCGCGCGCGCCCGAGCGCCACAGCGAGTTGGCGCCGGCTGCGATCTGCGGTTCCGGCTCCGGCATGGGCATCCGCACGGGTGTCCAGCCCGGTCGCTCGGTCGGATCGGCGGGTCGCTCGAGCTGCGGCGCCCGGCCCACCTCGACGAGCCGTTCGGCCACGGTGCAGCCCGAGCCGGCGATCACCGGCACCAAAAGCGCGATCGCCCGCAGCGTTCGGCTCACGGCACGCTCTCCCCGCCGACGAGCAGCGTGCGGCGAGCGATCACGAGCCCGCTCACCGGCCGCTCGCTGTCGAGATTGACGGCGCGGATCCGCTCGCCCTCCGCCCCGTCCTGGAGCGCGCGGGCCAGGGCCGTGAGCTCGATCCCGGCGCGGCGATAGACGAGGGTCACGGTCTCGCCCTTACGCACCAGGCGCGGGGCGCGCAGATCGGCCTGCCGGACCGGTCGGCCGGGAGCCAATCGGCGCTCGGCCTCGCGGCCGACGATGTCCTCGGCGGCCAGGAGCACGTCGGCCGCAAGCTCGCTCTCGGGCCACCACACGGTCCCCAACAGCGCCGGCTCGACGAGCTGGCCTTCGCGGATCGGCTGCAGCGGCGCCGGGACCTCGACCACGGGCCGCAGCGCACCGCCGAGCCCCACCACGCCCGTGACCGTGCCGTCGACCCGGACGACCAGGTCGGCCACGAAATTGGCCTGGTGCGGGTCGACCTCCAGGCCCTCCAGGGTGACCGAGACCGGTCGATCGGAGGGATTGGTGAGCGGCAGGCGCGGCCGGGTGATCCGCGGCTCCAGGCGTCGACCGGGGCCCGCCTCGGGCAGGGCCGGGGCGAGCAGCTCCTCGACGTGTCGCACGGTGAGCGGCTCGCGCGGGGCCAGGTCGAGCGTGCCGGCCGCGGCGGGAAGCGGGGCCGGCGAGGTGGCCAGGAGAGCGGCCAGGGCGAGGCGGCGGATCACGGAACCTCTCAGCGCAGCTGGGTGACGGTGGCCATCATCTCGTCGGAGGCTTGGATGACCTTCGAGTTCATGTCGTAGGCGCGCTGGGCGGTGATCAGCTGGGTGATCTCCTGCACCGCGTTGACGTTCGAGCTCTCGAGATGACCCTGCAGCACCGTGCCCTTGCCGTCGGTGCCGGGCGGTCCGACGATCGCCGGCCCGGAGGCTTCGGTCTCGACCAGGAGGTTCGAGCCGATCGCCTCGAGACCGGCCGGGTTGACGAAGGTCGCGAGCTCCAACCGACCCAGGGTCACGAGGCCCACCTGGCCCTGCAGCTTGGCCGTGACCTGGCCGTCGGCGGCGATCGACACGTCGATCGCCTCGGCGGGAACGGTGATGCCCGGGCTGACCGGATAGCCATCCTGGGTGACGATCACCCCTTCCGGGCTCAATTGGAAGTTTCCAGAACGGGTGTAGGCCGGCTCCCCGTCCGGCTTCTCGACGATGAAGAACCCTTCGCCTTGAATGGCCAGGTCGAAGCGGTTCTCGGTGTTCACGAGGCTGCCCTGGTCGTGGATCCGGTAGACCGCGGCGGTCTTCACACCCAGGCCCAGCTGCACTCCGGCCGGCACGATGGTGCCGGAATCGGCGCTCGCCGCACCGGTCCGCCGCTCGCTCTGATAGAGCAGATCCTGGAACTCCGGCCGGCGCCGCTTGTAGCCGGTGGTCGTCATGTTGGCGATGTTGTTGGAGATGACCTCGACGTTGAGCTGTTGGGCCATCATCCCGGTGGCGGCGACGCTCAAGGATCGCATGGCGGTCTCGCTCGCGTCTTCAGGCGGTGATCTCGCCGAGCCGCTCGACGGTTCGGCGCACCAGTTCGTGGTGGGTCTCGATCATCTTCTGCGTTCGCTCGAAGGCGCGGGTGATCTCGATGAGCCGGGTGATCTCGAGGACGCCCTGGACGTTCGAGCCCTCGAGCGCCCCCTGGAGGATCGCACCGGACGCACCGGGGATCGGCGGCTGGTCGGCGGCGAACAGGCCGGCTCCTTCCGGTCGCAGCCGTTCCGGGGCGGCGAAGCGAACGAGGCCGATGCGCCCCAGGATCCCGGAGCGGCCGCTGATCGTCCCGTCGGCGGCGATCGACGGGCTCGGCTCCTGGGGCGGCAGGACGATCGGCTGACCGCCCTCGTCCAGGAGCGGGTGCCCGTCGGGGGTGACGATCTCGCCCGCGGCGTTGCGGTGGAACTGACCGGCCCGGGTGTAGCGTTCCCCGGCCGGGGTGCGTACGGTGAAAAAACCCTCGCCCTGGATCGCCAGGTCGAGCGGCCCGCCGGTCGGCACGATCGGCCCCGGGCGCCAATCGGGTACGGTGGCCAGGTCCTGGACGAAGGCCAGCATCCGCGGCTCGCCGGCCCGCTGGAACACGGTCTCGAACAGCAGCCGTTCGGCCTTGAAGCCGGTGGTGGCGAGATTGGCGATGTTGTGGGCGACCACGGTGGTGGCCCGTTGGAGGGCGACCTGCCGGCTCAGGGCGATGTAGGCGGTGGTGTCCATCGGCGTCTCCCGGCCGCCTCGGCATGCACCCCTCGTGCCAGGCCCGCTCGCCGCGGCGGTAGCCGGATGTGACCTCGTCCCGAGCGCGGCGCCCGGCAGAGACGACCCGGCAGGATCTGCCGGCCGGACCGTCTCCGGCGGTGGCGGAAACGGAACGTTAACGACCGGTGCGGTAGGAGCGGGGCGGGCGCCGAGGACCGGCGTCGGCAACCGGCGGGTGGAGCCATGGCGGCAGCGAACAAGGATGCTCAGGCGGCCCGAGAGGCCGCGAGCAAGGGTGGCGGGCTCAAGCTCGTGGTGATCCTGGCGGCGGTCCTCGTGCTCGCGGGTGGCGGCGGGGCCGCAGCCTGGTTCCTGGGGCTGTTCGGCGGCAAGAGCGAGGCCGCCGCGGCCGCCAATGCAGCGGGTCCGGGGCCCGAAGCCGGCCACGGTGCGCCGGCCGAGACGGCGAGCGGCGCGGCCGTCCCCGTGCCGACCTTCGTCGACCTGCCCGACCTTCTGGTCAATCTCAAGTCGACCAACAAACGACCGCGTTTCCTCAAGCTCAAGGTCGCGCTAGAGGTCCTGGACCAGCGCACCGCCGACCACGTGAAGACACTCACACCGCGGATCATGGACAGTTTCCAACTCTTTCTGCGGGCGTTGGACGCCGAGGAGATCCAGGGCTCGCAGGGTATGTTGATCTTGAAGGAGGAGCTGTTGGCGCGGATCAACCAGGCGGTCGCCCCGAGCCGCGTGGCCGACGTGTTGTTCAAGGAAATCCTGATCCAATAGCGGTCGAGCCCGGAGAGCCATCCCGTGAGCGGCGTCCAGCGCAACGCCCGATCGACCGGAGGCGAGGCGGGTCTCGCCGTCGACTGGGCCGAGAACGGCGAGCCCGGCGGCCGCGAGGAACCCCTGCTCGGCCGCGCCGAGGTGGCCGATCTGGTGCGCGGCGGGGGAAAGCGCCCACCGAGCCTCCTCGCGGCGCTGCGGCGCGATGCCGTCGCGGCCGAGCGGTTGCCGATGCTGGAGGCGGTGGTCGACCGCTTCCGCCGCCTGGCGAGCGAAAGCTTGCGCGGGCTGGTCGGCGGCTACGTCGAGATCGACCCACCGCGCCTCGATCGGCTGCGGCTGGGCGCTTTCCTCGAGGACCTGCCGCCGCCCAGCTTGATCGCTCTGTTCCGGGCCACCGAGTGGGGTGGGATCGCGCTCCTCGTGGTCGACCGACCGCTCGCCCACGGGCTCGTCGATCTGTTGCTCGGCGGCCGCCGGGCCGGAAGTGCCTCGCCCTTCGACGATCGGCCGTACACCGCGATCGAGATCGCCCTGGTCGAGCGGCTGATCCGCACCGCGCTCGACGATCTCGCCCGGGCCTTCGAACCGGTCGCAACGGTCGGGTTCGTGGTGGAGCGGATCGAGACCGATCCGCGCTGCGTGTCGATCGCGCGGCCGAGCGAGGCCTGCGTGATCCTGCGGTCGGCCGTCCGACTGGAGGACCGGGCCGGTGGGCTCACCTTCGTGTTTCCCGACACCACCATCGAGCCGGTGCACGAGCGACTGGCGGCCATGTTCCCGGGCGACAGGTTCGGACGCGATCCGATCTGGGCGCGCCACCTCGCGCGGGAGATCGAGCGGGCGGAGGTCGAGCTGGAGGCGGTGCTGGCCGAGACGACCGTGAGCCTGCGCGCCCTCGCCAGCCTGGAAGTGGGCTCCGTGCTGTCCTTTCCGGCACGACCCGAATCGCCCGTGGTGCTCCGCTGTGCGGGCGTGCCGCTTCTCGAAGGCAAGCTCGGCCGGGTCGGCGAGCGCCTGTCGGTCCGCGTCGAGAACGCGTTCACCCGTGAGCGGGAGCGTTGACATGCTCGGCACCGTGCTCGACCTCACGATGATCGTGCTCTTGCTGGTCACGAGCTTCTGGTGCGTGCGCGTGCACCGCCGCCTGGCGGCGTTGCGGACCGGCCAGAGCGAGATCGCGGCGTTCGTCGAGGCGCTCGCGGCGGCCACCGAGCGGGCCGAGCGCGCGGTCCAGGAGATGAAGGCGGCCGGCTCGCAGGCGGCGGCCAGCCGGGAGGAGCAGGAGAGCGAACTGCGCTCCCGCCGGGAGGAACTGCAGCGCACGGTGGAGGCGGCACAACGCATGCAACGCCGTCTCGAGGACGTGCTCGGACGGGGCGCCCGCCTGATCGCCGAGCTGCGCACCGATCCGCGAGGTAGCGGGACGGAGAGCACGCCCCCGCAGTCCTCGGCCCCCGAGCCGAGCGAGAGCCAGCCGCGACAGGAGGAGGAGCCGGCGCCCGAGCCGGCGCGCCGGCGCCCCGCGCGTGATCTGCTCCAGGCCCTGCAGACGCTGCGATGAGCGCGGCGCCCCCGAGCTCCGCCGGGGCGACCGGCCTTCGCGTCCTGCTCCGCGGGGGGGTGAGGCGGCCGGGGCCGTTCCTGCCGACCGCCGCGGTGGCCCTGGTCGTGGCCGCGCTGCGGCTGGGCGCGCTGGTCGAGGCGGGGTGGAACGGCGAGGGCAGGAAGTCGGTGGCGCCGGACGGGTCGGCGGCCGGCGCCGGCCGCCACGGGGTGATCGAGGAGGTGGTGGTGGCGCTGCTCGATCTGGTGGCCCCCTCGCGATCCGTGGAACCGGCGGCCGGACCGGAGGGGGCCGAGGCGGGCGCCGGTGGGCCGGGCCCGGCCGATCCGCTCGCCGACGCGGCGGCCGAACTAGCCCGCCGGAGCGCCGAGCTCGACCGCCGCGAGCGCGAGCTGGCCTTGCGCGAAGCCGCCGCGCTCGTCGTCGAGACCCGCTTGAGCGAGCAGCTCGCGCGCCTCGAGACCTTGAAGAAGGAGCTCGAGGAGACCGCGGCGCGGATCCGGGCCCAGGACGAGGCCGAGCTCGCCCAGCTCGTCAAGACCTACGAGGCGATGAAGGCCCGCGCCGCCGCCCAGGTGTTCGACCAGTTGCCGCTCGAGGTGCTGATGCCGATCGTCCGCCGTATGCGCGAGGGCAAGCTCGCCGCCGTGCTCGGCGCGATGGATCCGGGCAAGGCCAAGCAGATCACCGCGGCCCTCGCCCGCACGACCCCGCTGCCGAGCCTGCCCTGACCGGCGACGGTGGGCCCGTTCGCCCGGCTTCGCGCCCGGGAGATCGAGCGCAGCGACTTGACGGTGACGTCCGCATCGTCCAGCGCCACGGCCCCGCGGAACCGCTCCCGAGGTCCGAGCCGCGCCACGGAAAGGCGCGGCGCCACGGAGCGGGGAACTAGGAGGTCCGATCGAGCCGCACGAGGCGACCCGTGGCGAGCGACTCGTAGGCGGCGTCGGCCAGGCGCAGGGCGGCCCGGCCGTCGGCGAAGGTCACCGGCACGGGCTCACCGTCCAGGACCGCGGCCACGAAGGCGTCGAGCTCGGCGGCGTAGGCCTCGCGATAGCGCTCGACGAAGAAGTGCAGGATCGGGTCGCGCGCGGCCGTGCGCTCCGCGGTCCACACTTCGACCGTCGTCGGATGGCGGTTCTCGGCCTTGAGCATGCCCCGCTCGCCCACGACCTCGATTCGCTGATCGTAGCCGTAGACCGCCCGGCGATAGTTGGTGATCACCGCTTGCTTGCCGGTCGCGGTGGTGAGCACGACCACCGCCGTGTCGTACTCGCCCAGGCGGCGGACCCGCTCGTCGATCAGCGCCGAAGCGGTGGCGAACACCGCCGCCGGCTCCTCGGGCAACAGGAAACGGGCGAGGTCGAGATCGTGGATGGTCATGTCGCGCAGCAGACCCCCCGCAACCTTCATGTAGTCGTCGGAGGGGATTTCGGGGTCACGCGAGGTGATGATCACCTGGCGCGGCTCGCCGATCTCGCCCGCCCGCAGCCGGCGCGCCAGGCTCGCGAAGGAGGGATCGAAGCGGCGATTGAAGCCGATCTGGATGGGCACCCCCAGATGTCCGATCCGTTCCCAACAGGCGTCCACTTTGGCGATGTCGAGATCGATCGGCTTCTCGCACAGGATGGCCTTGCCGGCCGTGGCGGCCCGGATCATGAGGTCGACGTGGGTGTCGGTGGAGGAGGCGATCAGCACCGCGCCCACCTGCGGATCGGCCAGGGCCTCCTCGACGGTCGAAGCGACGCGTGCCCCGTGCGCCGCCGCCACCGCCTCGGCGGCCGGCCGGTGGACGTCGAACGTCCAGGCGAGCCGCGCCCGAGGATGCGCAGCGATGAAACCCGCGTGCATCGCTCCGATCCGTCCACAACCGAAGAGCGCGAAAGTCAGCATGGTCCCTCCCGCGGCGCCGGCGCGAGTGGAGCCCGACCGATCCGCGCTGTCAAAGCGATCCTGCTCTGGGCGGGGGCCGTTCGGTCCGGTATGGTCGCACCCGCCACAGCCGGAGGGAGGCCGGTGTCGTGCGGACGGTCCGATTGACGATGGCACAAGCGCTCGTGCGGTGGCTCGCGGCCCAGCGCACGCGGCTGGGCGGCCGGGAGGTCCCGCTCTTCCCGGGCGTGTTCGCGATCTTCGGGCACGGCAACGTGACCTGCCTGTCCGAGGCGCTCCAGGCGGTGGCCGACGAGCTTCCGACCTGGCGGGGGCAGAACGAGCAGTCGATGGCGCTCGCCGCCCTGGGCTTCACCAAGGCCAAGCGACGCCGGCAGATCATGGTGGCCACCTCCTCGATCGGTCCCGGCGCCGCCAACATGGTCACCGCCGCCGGGGTGGGCCACACCAACCGGCTGCCGATCCTGATCCTGTCGGGCGATTATTTCGCGAGCCGGGCACCCGATCCGGTGCTCCAGCAGATCGAGCAGTTCGGCGATCCCACGATCTCGGTCAACGACGCCTTCAAGCCCGTGGTCCGCTACTGGGACCGCATCACCCGCCCCGAGCAGATCCTGAGCTCGCTTCCCCAGGCGCTGGCGACGATGCTCGATCCCGCCGACTGTGGCCCGGCTTTTCTGGGCCTCTGCCAGGACGCGCAAGGCGAGGCCTTCGACTATCCGGAGCAGTTCTTCGAGCCGCGCGTACACGAGCCGCCGCGGCCCCGACCCGATCGCGGCCAGCTCGCGGCCGCCGTGGCGCTGTTGCGCGAGGCCCGCCGGCCATTGGTGGTGGCCGGGGGTGGCGTGCGCTACAGCCTGGCCGAGGAGGCGCTCGCGCGCTTCGCCGAGCGGCGCGGCTTGCCGGTCGCCGAGACCATCGCCGGGCGCAGCGTGCTGGTCCACGACCATCCCTGTAACGTGGGCCCGCTCGGCATCCTGGGCTCCGGTTCGGCCAACGCCGCGGCCGGCGAGGCCGATCTCGTGCTCGCGATCGGCACCCGGCTGCAGGACTTCACGACCGCCTCCTGGACGGTCTTCGCCCCCGATGCCCGACTGGTGGCGATCAACGCCGCGCGCTTCGACGCCGTCAAGCACATGGCCCAGCCGGTGGTGGGCGACGCGCTCGCGACCCTCGAGGAGCTGGATGCGGCGTTGGGCGACTGGCGCGCACCCGCCGAGTGGGCGGAGCTCGGCCGGCGCCGCTACGCGGAGTGGAACGCCTTCGTCGACCGCCGTACGGCACCCACCAACGCCGAGCTGCCGAGCTACGCCCAGGTGATCGGCGCGGTGAACCGGATCGCGGGGCCGCGCGATCTGGCGCTCACCGCCGCCGGCGGGCTGCCGGGCGAGCTGTGCATGGCCTGGCGGGCTCGTTCGCCCTCGACCTTCGATTGTGAGTTCGGCTTCTCCTGCATGGGCTACGAGATCGCGGGCGGCCTCGGTGCCAAGATGGCCGATCCGTCGCGCGAGGTGTTCGTCATGGTCGGCGACGGCAGCTACCTCATGATGAACAGCGAGATCTATTCGAGTGTGCTCACCGGCCACAAGCTGATCGTCGTGGTCTGCGACAACGGCGGATTCGCGGTCATCGATCGGCTGCAGCGCGCCAAGGGCATCCCCTCCTTCAACAACCAGCTGGAGGATTGTCGGCACGGGGGCGAGCTCGTACGGGTCGACTTCGCCGCCCACGCCCGAGCGATGGGGGCCATCGGGCTGCGCGCACGAGGGATCGGCGAACTCGAGGATGCGCTGCAGCAGGCGGCGGCCGCCGACCGCACCACCGTGATCCACGTCGAGGTGGCAGCGCACGATTGGACCGAGGGTAACGGGGCGTGGTGGGAATGCGGCACCCCCGAGGTGAGCGCGCGCCCGGAGGTCCGAGAAGCACTCGCCCAGCATCGCGCCGGCAAGGCGCGCCAGCGCCTGGGAGTGTGAGCCGTGGTCGAGCGGAGCCAGGCGACGATCCGCATCGGCATCAACCCGATCGGTTGGTCGAACGACGATCTGCCCGAACTCGGCGGCGACATCCCGCTCGAGCGCTGTCTGGCCGAGACCGCCCGAGCCGGCTATTCGGGCATCGAAAAGGGCGGCAAGTTCCCGAACGATCCGAAGCTCCTGCGGCCGCTCCTGGAAGCCCACGGGCTCGTGCTGGTCTCGGGTTGGTTCTCGGGCGGGCTGCTCGATCTCGACCTTGAGCAGGAGAAGAAACGCCTGGCCCCGCATCTCCACCTGCTCCAGGAGATGGGCTGTCCGGTACTGATCTACGCCGAGACCACCGGAACCGTGCAGAACCGGATGAGTGTGCCCTTGGCCGATCGGCCGGTCCTGAGGCGCGACGATCTGCGCCGCTACGGTGAGAAGCTCACCAAGCTCGCCGATTGGCTCGCCACCGAAGACTGCCCCATGGCCTTCCATCACCACATGGGCACGGTCGTCGAGACCGAGGGCGAGATCGATCTGTTGATGGAGAACACCGATACGAGCGTGGGGCTCTTGTTCGACACCGGGCATCTGACCTTCGCCGGCGGCGACGTGGTCGGGACCTTCCGTCGGCACGCCGCGCGGATCGTCCACGTGCACGCCAAGAACGTGCGGCCCGCCGTCCTGGCGCGGGTGCGCAGTGAGCGGTGGAGTTTCCTGCGAGGGGTGATCGAGGGGGTCTTCACCGTCCCCGGGGATCCCGAGGGGGGCGTGGACTTCGAAGAGCTGGCCCGGCTTCTGGCCGAAGCGTCTTATCGGGGCTGGGTGGTGGTCGAGGCCGAACAGGACCCGAACAAGGCCGAACCCTTGCGCTATGCCACGATGGGCATCGAGGCGATCCGCGAGGCCTGCGCGGCGGCCGGGGTGACGATCACGCGCTGATCCGACCGCCCGGGCGGACGGGCCCGCCCAAAGGGCGGGCCCGCGCTCGGCAGGGGCTCAGCACCGCACCCATTGGCAGACGTAATCGCCGCCCACCTGCTCGCAGCACCGTTTGTAGCCGGCGCGCGGGCCGCTCGTGCGACACTGATCGCAGGTGGCGATCCGCTCGACCGGGCGGGGGCTCGCGAGCGCCGCGGCCGCCCGGCAGGAAGCCCGGGCGGCAGCCTCGGCGCTCGGTGCCGACCCACCCGTCACGAGGACGAGCGCCGCGAAGAGGAGCCGAACGGCGTGACGGCGGGGGATCGTGGGCATCGCTTCCTCCCGAGAACCGAACGGTCGAGCGGCGATGGTCAGCTGCACACCTTGCGGCAGATCCAATCGCCGCCGACGAGCTCGCAGATCTTCACGCAGCGTGGGTTGTGCACGCCCACGATCGCGAACCGCTCCGCCCGGTCCAGCCCGAGAAAGCTCAGCACGGCTCGGATCGCCGGGTCGTCCACCTTCCTCGGCGGCTCGGGGGTGCCGGCGCCGGGAGCACGGCCGGCGACGCGCAGCTCGCCCTTCCCGGTCACGGTCACCACGATCTCGGCGTCGCGCGTGAGCTCGGCGACAGCCGCCTGGTCGACGATCGGCTCGATCGCCGGCACCTCGCCGCGGCCGGCGGCGAGTCCACCGAGCGGCTGCGAGACGGTAGCGGCCAGTGCGACGGCAGCGAGTCGATCGATGGTCCGCGGCACGGGCGATGCTCCCCTGGTTCACGTCCCTCGCACGCCGAGCTCCCGGCGTGTCGTCAAAAGTGGATCGTGCCCCGCACCACCACGGTCGCCTCGGGCACGAACGCCCCGAGCCGGACCTCGTTGGTGCGATAATTGTCGTCCAGATATTTGAAGCGCTTGTCCAGGATGTTGGTGGCGACGAGGGCGACACTGCCGCGCCGTCCGGGGAAGCGGTAGCCGATCGCCGCGTCGAGGGTGAAGAAGGTCGAATCGCCGTCCTCCACGTCCGCCGGCAGGTAATTCTCGACGCGCTGATGGACGAGGCTGCCGCGCAGCTCGCCGAAGATGCCCGACGGATCGACCCAGCGCAGCCGCAACGGCAGCACGAGCGTGTCGACGCGATCGGGATGACGCGGTGTTTCCCGGCTCGCCGCCTCGAACCGCTCGATCGAGGGTTCGAGCGAGAGGGTGAGCTCGGGCCGGGGCTGCCAGGCCAGATAGGCCTCGAGGCGGATCTCGTCGTGATCGTCGAGGAGCGCCTCGCCGCCGAACAGGGTGGGGACGGAGAGGTTCCGCCAGGTGGCCTGGAGCCCGGCGTGCCAGCGCCGGTCCAGCCGCCAGTCGACGCCCAGCCCGTAGAGCGCCGCACGGGTGCCGTTGAGATCGTCGAACAGCTGCGTGAAACCCGCGACCTGGGTGGGTTCCAGGGTCTGATCGACGATCAGCGGTCGCTTGAGGGTCCGCGCCGCCACCGCACGCAGCCGCAAGCCCTCGACCGGCTGCCATTCCACTCCGAGCTTCGGGTCGAGCCGGTCGAGGTCGTGGCCCAGATTGCGATAGGCCGAAAGCGTCAGCCCGGCGGTCAGACGCCAGGCCGGACTCGGCTCCGCGGTCCCGTAGAGATAGGCGTAGCGGGTCCGGCGCTCGTCGTCCCGGCCGACGCCGAACAGCTCGGTTTCCAGATCGACCGCCGTGAGACCTCCGCCCCCCACGAGCCGAACCGGACCGACATGTTCCTGGAGTTGCAGCTCGCCCGTCCAGCCGCGGCTGTCCTGGCTGCTGTCCGCCCCGGCGCGCCGCGACACCTCCTCGCTCTGGTCGATGCCGGACAGCGCGCCCAGGAGGAGGCGCTCGGACTGCGGCCGCCAGGCGAAGCCCACCCGCCCCAGATCCTGGCGGAGCCGGGTGTCGCGATCGCGGTCGAAGACGTCGGGATCGAAACGCTGGACGATGTCACCCCGGTCGCTTTCGCGACGGCGCCCCTCGAGTTGCACTTGGAGGGTCTCGTCGACCTGGATGCGGGCCAAGAGGGTCGCCAGATCGTTGTCGATCCGTCCATCGTCGCGAAAGCCACTGGTGCGGCTCGTGAGCCAGCCGCCGCTCACCGCCACGCGGTCGTGCAGCGCACCCACGAGGACCTCGCCGGCGCGGGTTTCGGAGCCGCCGACCACACCGGTGACGAGCGCGGTCACCCGCTCGCGCTCGAAGGCGAAGCCGTACTCCCCGTAGCCCGGGAAGAGCGCGGCCGCGCCCGGGGCGATCGAGAGATCGCCGTATCCGAGGCGCGGCGAGACCGGTTCGGCCTCGAGCGGTCCGGTGAGCTGGGCCTGCAGCTGCTCGCTGGTCCGCGCCACCTGATAGCGCTGCCGATCGGCGAAGAAATCGGCCAGGAAGCGGTGCGCCGCGGCGTTGCCCGGATCACGCGCGAGGGCGTCCTGGGCCTCCAGCCGAGCCGGCGTCTCGAGCCCGAGCTCGCGATAGATGCCGGCCAGTGCCGCAGCCTGCGCGGCCCGGTCCTGCGCCAACAAGGTCCGCGAGCGGAACGGCGCTCGACCGCGGTTACGGGCGATCGCCTGGTCGAGCTCGGCCAGGGCGGCGGCCGGCCGGTTGGGTTCGAGCTCGAGCAGTGCGGCGGCGAGCCAGGGTGTCGGGTCCTCGGGGTCGAGCGCCTTGGCGATCTCCAGCTGCTCGCGCGCCTTGGCGGCGCGACCTTCGGCCGCCAGCGCCCGGCCGAGATAGGCCCGACCCAGCGCGCCGGTCGGATCGAGGGCCACCGCCGCCTCGAGGGCGGCGCGGCCCTCCTCGAGCGCACCCAGACGGATGCGGGCCAGGCCCAGGCCCAACAGAGCGCCCGGATTGCCGGGATCGAGGGTCCGTGCGGCCTGGAAATGGGCGAGCGCCGCCCGCGGTCGGCTCGCCGCCAGCTCGACGAAGCCCGAGGCGATGCGAGCCAGCGCCGTGTCACCCGATGCCCGGGCCGCCTCGGCCTCCCGCCGTGCGGTGCGCAGCTCGCCGCGCATGAAGGCGAGTTCGGCCGCCCGCGCCCGCACGAGCGGGCTGTCCGGTGCCAACCGCCGGGCGATCTCCAGATCGGCCAGGGCCGCATCCAGATCGCCGCGCGCCTGGCGGACATAGGACCAGGCGAGCCGCGGGCCGGCCGCCTCCGGGGCGAGGCTCACGGCCTCGCGGGCCGCCGCCGTGGCCGCATCGAGCTCGCCGCGTGCCGTGGCCGCGACGGCCTCGAGGGCGCGGAGCAGGCCCGCCTCCTCGCCGCTCGCCACGGCCGCCAGTGTCCGCAAGACCTCCAGGCGGCCACGGGCCAACGCGCGCGCCGCCTCGCCGATCCGCGGGTAGCGCTCGGCCTCGGCCTCGATCACCGGCGGATACCAGAGCGTCCAGCCCAGCCGGTCGCGGGCCGCGGCCCGCAGAGGCTCACCGGGAGGAGCCGGCGCACCGGTGCGCTCGGCCGTTCCGTCGGCCCGCACCCGGGCACCCTCGCCGGCGGCCAGCGGAGCCGCCACGGGGCTCGGCAGCGCGGCAAGCTGCACCCGGCCGTCCAGGACCAGGAGCTCGGCGCCCTCCGGACGGACCTCGACGAGCACCTCGGTCCCCTCGATCCCGGCGGTCACGTACGGGGTCTCGACGGTGAGCGAGCGGCGCACCTGGGAGAGGAAATAGAGCAGGCCCTCGAGCAGGCGGATGCGCCCGGAGCCGGGCTCGGCGGGAGCGTCGACGGTGAGCCGCGAGCCGCCGTCGAGCTGCAGCACGGTGCCGGCCTCGGGCAGCTGCAGGGCCGCCCGCCCGTCGGGCTCGACCCGGATCGTGTCGCCGGCACACAAAGGGGTGTCGGGCTCGCTCACGAGCCGTTCGCCGACCCGAGCGCGCCCCTCGACCGCCAGGAGCGTGGCCACGCGCGGCCGATCGGCGGGGCAGCCCTGCGCCGACGCCGTGGCGGGAGCGAGTCCGGCCACCACGGCCAGGAGCGGTCCGAACCAAGCGGACCGGTACGCCACCAACGTCTCCCCCCGGCGCTCGACATTCTGAGTTGCCGAGAGCGTCGCACCGATCGCCCGGCTTGTCCATCGGGCCCGGCACGCTCCACTCACGTCGGAGGGGCGGAGCGTCGCCCGTCGGTCGCGGTCGGCCGTGCCGTCGGCGGCGTGGCCAGGCCCGGCGCCACCGTACCCGGCCCGATCAGGCGGTAGAGCCGCTCGCGGCGCGCCCGGCCACGCAGCTCGACCTCGCCCGCGGGCTCGAAGGAGAACCGGCCGGCCACCTGGCGGAAGGTCTCCTCGCCCACCAGCACGGCCGCGGTCGGCCGGTCGGGGCAGAGGGTCCGGGCCAGCTGCTCGATCCGCTGCGCGGCGTTGGCGGCATCGCCCATCACGGTGAAGATGCCCCGCTCGGGGGCCCCGACGTTGCCGACCGTGGCCTCTCCGGAATTGATGCCGATGCGCAGCCGGATCGGCGGCTCGCCGGCGCTTGCCCGCAGGGCGTTGTCCCGCTCGAGCCCGGCGGCGATCGCCAGGGCGGCGCGGCAGGCGCGGACGGCGTGGTCGGGGCCGCCGTGCGGCCCGCCCCAATAGGCCATCACACCGTCACCCAGGAACTCGACCACCTCGCCGCCCTCGGCTTCGATCAGCCGGGTGAGGAGCGTGAAGTGGGCGTTGAGCCGTTCGGTGAAGGCCGCGGGAGCGAGCGCCTCGGCCAGGGCCGTGGAGCCCACGACGTCGGTGAACATCACCGTCACCGGCCAGGTCCTCCCGGTGCCGGCCGGGGTCGCCTCGCCCCGCAAGAGCTCGGCCGCCACCGGCCGCGGGGTGTAGACCCCGAGCCAGTGGGCGAGCCCGCGATAGCGGGCGAGCGCCCCCACGAGCAGCGCCGCCGGCAGCATCAGCCCGAGCGGGAGCACGAGCGGCAGCCACAGTCGGGCCCAGCTGAAGGCGGCCCAGGCCAGAACGCCGTACACCGCCGCCAGGGCGAGGGCCAAGCCGATCCCGGTGCGCAGCGTGCCACGTAGCACGAGGAGCACGGCCAGCATGCCGAAAGCCAGAACGAGAGCGGCCCGGGCGGCTTCGCTCGGAACCCGCAGCGCGGTATCGTCGCGCAGATTGGCGAAAGCGGTGGCGGCGAGCTCGACCCCGGCCGTGTCGATCCCTCGGCGATCGGAGAAGACGGTGGGAAAACTGTCGGCGGCGAGCGTGGTGCGGGTGTCGAGCGGGCCCACGAAGACCACGGCATCGGCCGGGAACGGCGGCGGGGGGCGCTCGCCGGCCAGGAGCAGATCGGCCAGCGGCCGATGCCGGATGGTCCCGGGCGGGCCGTAAAGGTCGAGCCAGACCTGATCGGGGCCGGTTTGCGCGCGACGGATCGCCTCCAACAGGGCACGCTCGGAGGGATCGGCGACGAGCGGGTGCCAACGGGCCGGATCGGTGGCGAGCAGGGCGTCGACGAGGGCGGGAAGACGCCTCGGGCCGGGTTCGGGCGCGGGCCAGGCGAGCACTTCGGCCAGATGCTCCAGAACCGGGCGAGCGTGGGCCTCGAGGGCCCGCACCGGCAGCTGGACGGGCTCGGCCAGGGCCGGATGGCGGGTCCACACCTGGTGCACGCGCGGCCCCGTGCGCGGCAGGGTGAAGGGAGCCGTGGCCACCGCCACCTCGGCCAGGGCCGGATGGAGAGGGGCGATCTCGTCACGCGGCCTGGTGGGCTCGCCCGGCCGCTCTTCCCAGAGCCGCCGGGCGCGGGCCAGCAGCACCACGTTGCCGTGCGCGGCGATCGCCCGGGCCAGCGCGTCGGTTCCGGCTTCCCGGGTCGGGTCGATCCCGAAGGCCACGTCGAAGACGATCGTGCGCGCCCCGAGCGTATGCAGCGTCTCGACCAGGCAGGCGTGGAGCGCGCGCGGCAATCGGTCGATCGCGTGGACGCGGCGCACGCCCTCGAGGCCCCCCGAGCGACGCCGGCAGCCGGCCAGAGGCTCGGGCCAGAGCGCGGGATCCTCGGGCAGCGCGCGCAAGCGGGCGAGGCTCGCCTCGTCGAGGGCCACGATCTCGACGCCCGCGGGCGGCGGCTTCGGCCCGCGCAAGTTGAAGAGGGCCAGAAGCCCGTAGGTCTCCTCGGCCCGGTGGGCCCACTCGCCGAGCCCGACCAGGGCCCCGAACAGGCCCACCAGAACGGCCAGGATCGGCCGGAACAACGAGGACGAGGCGCGCAGCGAAGCTCCCCCCGGGGCCGCTGGCCGGAACCGGACGTCGAGGCGATCATAGGGCCCCGGGCGGCCCGCGTCAGCCGCGCCGGCGGGGAGGGACCATGCGACTGGACGGAGAGCGCGTGCTCGTGATCGGCGGGACCAGCGGGATCGGGCTCGCCACCGCCCGGGCCGCCGCCGCGGCTGGGGCCCGAGTGGCGATCGCCGGGCGCGATCCCGCCAAGCTCGAGCGGGCGCTGGCCGAACTTCCGGCCGGTGTCGAGGGCTTTCGGGTCGACGCCACCGATCGGCCGGCGCTCGACCGGCTCGCCGCCGAGCTCGGCTTCCTCGACCATCTGGTCACGAGCTTCGCCGCCGGTGGCGGCGCCGGGTCCTTCGCCGGGCTCGATCTGCGGGCGCTGCGGCGCACGGTCGAGGGCAAGGCCTGGGCGGTCCTGGAGGCGCTCCAAGCGCTGTTGCCGGTCCTGCGGCGCGACGGCTCGATCACCCTCGTGACCGCCGCCACCGCCCGCGCGGCGCTGCCCGGTACGGTGGGGATCGCCTTCAACAACGGCGCGCTCGATGCGATCGTCGCGCCGCTCGCGGTCGAACTCGCGCCGATCCGCGTCAACGCCGTGGCACCGGGGGTGATCGAGACCCCGATCTTCGCCGCCTGGCCCGAGGCCGAGCGGGCGCGGTTCTTCGCCCGGGCGCGGGCGACCCCGCTCGGCAGGCCCGGCCGGCCGGAGGAGGTGGCCCGGGCGATCGTGATGCTGCTCGCCACGCCCTACGTCACGGGCGTGCGGCTCGAGGTGGACGGCGGCCTGCGCTTCACGGCCCCGCGGGACTGATCCGGGCGAGCTCGATCGACAGCACCGACCAGAAGCCCAACGCCAACCAGGGGCCGAAAGGGATCGGCTCGTCCGGTCGTCGGTGTGCACCGATCGCCAGCGCCGCCACGAGGGCCGAAGCGGCGCCGATCACGAGAACGAGCGGCAAGGCCGCGGGACCGAGCCAGGCGCCGGCCGCGGCCAGGAGTTTGGCGTCGCCGAACCCCAGGCCTTCGCGGCCGCGCAGCTTCGCGTAACAGAGAGCCAGGAGCGCGGTCCCGCCGAAGCCCACGAGCGCTCCGGCGATCGAGGCCCGGGGGCCGGCCGGGGCGAGGCCCGCCCAGGCGGCGAGAAGCCCGGCACCGAGCAAGGGTAGGGTCAAGAGATCGGGCAACAGCAGCGTGCGCCGGTCGACCAGGGCCGCGGCCAGCAGCACCCAGCCGACCAGGGCGGCGATCAGAGCCTCGCGCGGTGGCAAAATGAGCACGGCCAGGGCCGCCGGCACGAGCGCGGCGAGCTCGACGCCGAGCTCGGCCGGGTCGATCGGCGCCCCGCAGTACCGGCAGCGGCCACGGGCCAGAAGCCAGCTCGCGATCGGCACGAGGTCGCGCAGGCCCAGCGTGGTGCCGCAGTGCTCGCAGCGCGAGCGGCCGCGCAGCCACTCGCCCAGCCGGTCGGGCCAGCGGCGGGCGAACGCACCGGCGGTGCTGCCGGCGATCGGGGCCAGAAGGAGGATCGCCGCCGCGGCGAGCAGGTGCCCGGGATCGTCGGTCAATCGGAAAGCGAGCCCAGGAGCTCGAGATTGCCGCCGGTGGCGGTGGTGTCGACGGTGATCGTGCGCTCGGTGGTGAAGCGCAGCAGATAATGCGGCCCGCCGGCCTTGAACCCGGTCCCCGAGAGCCCCTCGCCGCCGAAGGGTTGGGCGCCCACCACCGCCCCGATCATGTTGCGGTTGATGTAGACGTTACCGCAACGGACGCGATCCAACACGCGCTCGATCGTCTCGTCGATGCGGGAGTGGAGGCCGAAGGTGAGGCCGTAGCCGGTGGCCTCGATCGCCTCCAGCACCCGATCGAGCTCGGCGGCGCGGAACCGGACCAGGTGCAGGATCGGCCCGAAGGGCTCGCGCGTGAGCCGGTCGATCCGGTCGAGGGCGAGGATCGTGGGCGGCACGAACGAGCCGTGCGCCGCCGCCTCGGGTAGCGGGCAGCGGAACAGCATGCGCCCGAACCCCTCCATCTCGCGCACATGCCGCTCAAGGGCGGCCCGGGCCTCCTCGTCGATCACCGGCCCGACGTCGGTGGAAAGCAGCCCGGGATCCCCCACCGCGAGCTCGGCCATGGCGCCCACGAGGAGAGCCTCCAGCCGATCGGCGATCTCCTCCTGCACGCACAGGATGCGCAACGCCGAGCAGCGCTGGCCGGCCGAGCGGAAGGCGCTCTCCAGCACGTCGCCCACGACCTGCTCCAGGAGGGCCGAGCTGTCGACGATCATGGCGTTGAGCCCGCCGGTCTCGGCCACCAAGGGGCGGATCGGGCCGTCGGCCGCGGCCATGGTCCGATGGATCGCCCGGGCGGTCTCGGTGCCGCCGGTGAAGACGACGCCGGCGACGCGCGGATCACCCACGAGCACCGGGCCCACCACCGGGCCCTCGCCCGGCAGCAGGAGGAGCGCTTCGGGCGGCACGCCCGCGGCGTGGAGATGGGCCACCACCCCCGCGGCCGAGAGGCTCGTCTGCTCGGCCGGCTTGGCGATCACCGGATCGCCGCACACGAGCGCCGCCGCGACTTGACCCGTGAAGATGGCGATCGGGAAATTCCACGGGCTGATCGCCACGAACGGCCCGCGCGGCCGCAGCTCCAGCCGGTTGGATTCGCCGGTGGTGCCGTGCAGCGGCAGCGGCCGGGCCATGAGCCGCCGCGCCTCGAGGGCGTAATAGCGCAGGAAATCGACCGCCTCGCGCACGTCGGCCAGGGCGTCGCGGACGGTCTTGCCGGCCTCGCGCACGCAGAGCGCGGCGAGCGCCGGAAGGTCGGCTTCCAGCCGGTCGGCGGCGCGCTCGAGGATCCTGGCCCGTTCCTCGACCGCGACCCGGCTCCAGGAGCCGAAGGCGGCACGGGCGATCGCCACCGCCCGCTCGGCAATGGCCGCGTCGGCCAGGACCACCTCGCCCAGAACACGGCGCCGGTCGGCCGGATCGCGCACCGCCCGACGCGGCAGCGCCGCGGGCGCATCGAGCGGCGGGCTCGGGGCGGCCACGCGCCGCGAGCCGAGCGCCGCGTTCATCTCCCGCCGCAGCTCGTGCAGCACGGCGGGCGAGGCGAGGTCGACCCCGCGCGCAGCGGCCCGCTGCGGCCCGAAGATCGCCCGCGGCTTCGGAATCGCCGGGTGCCGCTTGGGCTCGAGGGCGCGCAGCTTGGCGATCGGATCGGCCAACAGCTCGTCGAGCGGCGTCGCGGGGTCGAGGATGCGGTGGACGAAGCTCGAATTCGCGCCGTTTTCCAGCAGCCGGCGGACCAGATAGGGCAGCAGATCGGCGTGCGCGCCCACCGGCGCGTAGATGCGCACCGGCACCCCGGCGTCGGCGCGGGCGAGCCGGGCGTAGAGCGCATCACCCATCCCGTGCAGCTTCTGCAACTCGAAGGCCCGGCGCTCCCCGGCCACCTCCAGCACCCAGGCGAGCGTGTGGGCGTTGTGGGTGGCGAACTGCGGCCAGAACAGATCCCCGCCGTCCAACAGCCGCCGGGCGCAGGCGAGATAGGAGACGTCGGTGGTGACCTTGCGGGTCCATACCGGATAGTCGTCGAGCGCCTGCTGCTGGGCGCGCTTGATCTCCGCGTCCCAGTACGCGCCCTTGACCAGCCGCACGGGGATCCGCCGGTCGGTGCGCCGGGCGAGGTCGGCCAGCCAGTCGAGCACCGCCAGCGCCCGCTTCTGATAAGCCTGGACGGCGAGGCCGAGGCCGCTCCACCCGGCGAGTTGTGGGGCACGGGCGAGCCGCTCCAGGATGGCGAGCTGGGGCTCCAGCCGATCGGCCTCCTCGGCGTCGATCGTGACCGGCACGGAGAGTTCGCGGGCGCGGGCGAGCAGGTCCAGGAGGGCGGGGATCAGCTCGGCCTCGAGCCGGTGCCACTTGGCGAGCTCGTAGCGCGGGTGCAGCGCGCTCAGTTTGATCGACAAGGACGGTCGGCGGGTGAGCTCGGCCGGTGCCGCGGCGGCCGCCACCGCTTCGAGCGCGTGGCGGTAGGCTTCGCGGTAGCGCCGCGCGTCGGCCGCGGTCCGGGCGGCCTCGCCCAACATGTCGAAAGAGTAGAGAAAGCCCGCCTCGGTCGCCGGGCGGGCCCGTTCGATCGCCTGCTCGATGGTCTGGCCGAGCACGAACTGTCGGCCCAACAGGCGCATGGCGTGGCGCAGCGCCTCGCGGACCACGGGCTCGCCCAGCCGGGCCACGAGCCGGCCGACCCGGCTCGCCAGATCCTCTCCGGGCCGGTCCCAGGCGACGATGCGGCCGGAGAGCACGAGCCCGAAGGCCGAAGCGCCGACCAGGAAGCTCTCGGCGCTCGACACCCGGGCGAGCCAGTCGCGATCGACGAGCTTGTCCTTGATCAACAGATCCTGCGTGGCCGTGTCGGGGATGCGCAGCAGCGCCTCGGCCAGACACATGAGGACCACGCCCTCTTCGCTGTCGAGGCCGAAGGCGTGGAGGAAGGTCTCGATCCCACCCCGTGCCAGGGACTCCTCGCGCAGCCCCGAGGCGAGCGTCCGGGCGCGGGCCTCGACCCGGGCGGCGAGCTCGGGATCCACCGGGAGGTCGGCCAGGAGCCGCTCGATGGCGCGGGTCTCGTCCTCGTGGGCGAGGGCGTCGATCCGCCGACGAAGCGGATCGTCGCAAAGCTCGGGGAGGTCGGCCAGAATCGTGCGCACGGTGCGCCGGCTCCCGCTCGTGCACGCGATCGCAACATAGGACACGCGCCGGCGGCGGGGTAGCCGGGGCGGTTCACGAGTCCCGGGACGGCCCGGGATCGCTCGCGGTGGCCTCGGCCACGAGGTCGAGCAGCACGGTTCCCTCCTCGACCTGCTCGCCCTCGGCCACGTGCACCGCAGCGATCCGACCGTCGCGCGGGGCCACCAGGCGATGCTCCATCTTCATGGCCTCCAGCACGGCGAGCGGCTGGCCGCGGCGCACCACCTCGCCGGGCTCGACGAGGAGCCTCGCCACCTTGCCCGGCATGGGCGCGGCCACGAGGCCCTCGCTGCCGGTCTCTTCGCCGGCGGCACCGGCCTCCGGCAGGAGCCGCACCCGGATCCGCCGGCCCTCGCGGGCGAGTTCGATCCGCTCGCCGGCCCGGGCGATCGTCGCCCGCCACCGGAGCCCCTCGGCCTCGATCCGAAGTCCTCGCTGGTCGCGGCCCGCCACGACCGATCCGAGCGGGCACCCGTCGACCCGCAGCTCGGGGGCGGAAAGCGGTCCCGCGACCTCGACGGTGTGCGCGACCCCTCCGGCCTCCAGGCGCACGGCGTGCTGCGCCCGGCCCACGAGGCGAAAGCCGTCGAGGGCGAACCACGGCGAGCGGGCCCAGGGGCCGGCGGTCGCGCCCAGGCCCGCGGCCTCCTCCTGCAACGCGGAGAGCGCCGCGGCCGCCAGCTCGAGCGGCAAAGGTCGGTCCTCGGCGCCCGCGAGATCGGTGCCCTGGCGGTCGAGCCAGCCCACGTCGATCGCCACCGCGCGCAGCTCCGGTCGCGCCACCAGCCGGCGCAAGAAGGCGAGGTTGGTGGCCGGACCGATCACGATCGACGCATCGAGCGCGCGCTCGAGGCGGGCGAGGGCGGTCGGGCGGTCGGGCCCGTGGACCACGATCTTGGCGATCATCGGATCGTAATGGGGGGTCACCGTGTCACCTTCCTCGACCCCGGAATCGATCCGCACGCCGGCGAGCCCCTCGGGCAGGACGAGCCGCTCCAGCCGGCCGGTCGAGGGAAGGAAACCCCTGGCCGGATCTTCGGCGTAGAGACGCACCTCGATCGCGTGGCCGCGCGGGTGAAGATCGGCTTGCGCGAACGGCAGCGGCCGGCCGGCGGCGATCGCCAGTTGCAAGGCCACGAGGTCGAGCTCGGTGACGGCCTCGGTCACCGGGTGCTCGACCTGCAGCCGGGTGTTCATCTCGATGAAGAAGAAGCGCCCGTCGGGGGCCAAGAGGAACTCGACCGTGCCGGCGTTCTCGTAGCCCGCGGCCTCGGCCAGGCGCACCGCGGCGGCACCCAGGGCCGCCCGCAGCGTCTCGGGAAGCTCGGGAGCCGGGGCCTCCTCCAAAATTTTCTGATGGCGGCGCTGGAGGGTGCATTCGCGCTCGAAGAGATGGACGGTTCGACCGGCGCGGTCGGCCAGGATCTGCACCTCGACGTGGCGCGGCCGGTCGATCAGCCGCTCGAGCAGCACCCGATCGTCGCCGAAGGCGGCCCTGGCCTCGCGCCGGCAGGCGGCGAGTGCGTCCGCGAAGGCCTCGGCCGTGTCGACCCGGCGCATGCCCCGCCCGCCACCGCCGGCCACCGCCTTGATCAGGAGCGGGAAGCCCAGCCGGTGGGCCTCGGCGACCAGCCGCTGGTCGCTCTGGTCCGCTCCGCGATAGCCGGGGACGACCGGCACGCCCGCGGCCTCGGCCAAGGCCTTGGCGTCGTCCTTGGCGCCCAGCCGGGCCATGGCCTCGGGCGAGGGGCCCACGAACAGGAGCCCCGCCTCGCGCACGGCGGCGGCGAAGGCCGGGCTCTCGGAAAGAAAGCCGTAGCCCGGATGGATCGCCTCGGCCCCGGTGCGCCGGGCCGCCTCCAGGATCCGATCGATGCGCAGATAGCTCTCTTCGGCCGCAGCCGGGCCGATCGCGACCGCCTCGTCGGCCACGCGCACGTGGCGGGCGTCCCGGTCGGCCTGCGAGAACACCGCCACCGTGCGGATCCCGAGCGTGCGGCAGGTCCGGGCGATCCGGCAGGCGACCTCGCCCCGGTTGGCGATCAGGAGCTTGCCGATCACCCCGGGCCTCCGCGCCGCACCCGCCAGGCGGGCTCGCGCTTCTCCAGGAAGGCGGCGATCCCTTCTCGACCCTCGGCCGAGGCCCGGCGCGCGGCGATCGCCGCACAAGTGGCCTCGGTCAGGATCGAGCCGCCCTGGGGCATGCCGAGCACGAGGCGCACGAGCTCCTTGGTGGCCGCCTGGGCTTCCGGTCCGCCCTCGAGGAGCAGATCGACCACCGCCGCGACCCGCGCATCGAGCTCGGCCTCCGCGACGACCTCGTGGACCAGGCCGATCTCGAGCGCGCGGCGAGCGTCGATCCGCTCGCCGGTCAAGAACAGCCGGCGGGCGTGACGGGGGCCCACGGCGCGCAGCACGAAGGGCGAGATCACCGCCGGCAGCAGGCCGAAGCGCACCTCGGTGGTGCCGAAGCTCGCGCGCTCGGCGGCGATCGCCACGTCGCAGGCGGCGACGAGCCCGGTCCCGCCGCCCAGCGCCGCCCCTTGGACCCGCGCCACCACCGGCTTGGGGCACTGGTCGACGGCCTGGAGCATGGCCGCGAGGCGCCGGGCGTCGGCCCGGTTCTCCTCTTCGCCGTAGCCGGCCGCCCGGCGCATCCACTCCAGATCGGCCCCGGCCGAGAAGCTCCGGCCGGCCCCACCCAGCACCACGACCCGCACCGCCCGGTCCTCGGCCAGCGCCAGGAACGCATCCGTGAGGGCGTCCATCATCGCCTCGTCGAAGGCGTTGTGGACCTCGGGGCGGTTCATGGTCACGGTGGCGAGCGGGCCGTCCCGGTGGACGGTGACACGATCGGTGGAACTCATGGGGGGCCTCCCGGGCGGGCTCACATACGGAACACACCGAAGCGGGTGGGCTCGATCGGGGCGGCGAGCGTCGCGAACAAGCCCAGGCCCAACACCTCGCGGGTGCGGGCCGGATCGAGGATGCCGTCGTCCCACAGCCGCGCGGTGGCGTAATAGGGGTTGCCCTGGGTCTCGTACTGCGCGCGGATCGGCGCCTTGAAGGCCTCCTCCTCTTCGGCGCTCCAGCTTCGGCCCTGCGCCTCGAGGGCGTCGCGGCGCACTCGGGCCAGAACCGCGGCCGCCTGCTCGCCGCCCATGACCGAGATCCGAGCGTTGGGCCAGGTCCACAGGAAGCGCGGCTCGAAGGCGCGACCGCACATCCCGTAATTGCCGGCACCGAAGCTGCCGCCCACGACGAGGGTGAGCTTGGGCACCTGCGCGCAGGCCACCGCGGTCACGAGCTTGGCGCCGTCCTTGGCGATCCCGCCGTGCTCGTATTTGCGCCCGACCATGAAGCCGGTGATGTTCTGCAAGAACAGGAGCGGGATCCCGCGCTGGCAGCACAGCTCGATGAAATGCGCGCCCTTGAGCGCCGACTCGCTGAACAGGATGCCGTTGTTGGCGAGGATGCCGATCGGGCAACCGAAGAGGCGGGCGAACCCGGTCACGAGCGTGGGACCGTAGCGCGGCTTGAACTCGTCGAACTCGGAGCCGTCGACCAGACGCGCGATCACCTCGCGGATCTCGAAGGGCTCGCGCAGATCGGCCGGCAACAGCCCGTAGAGCTCCTCGGGGTCGTAGAGCGGCGGGCGGGGCTCCGAGATCGGCAGCGCGGGCGGCGGGACGGGCCCCAGATCGGCCACGATCCGCCGCGCCAGGGCCAGGGCGTGGGCGTCGTTCTCCGCCAGATGGTCGGCCACGCCCGAGATCCGGGTGTGGACGTCGCCGCCGCCCAGCTCCTCGGCCGAGACCACCTCGCCCGTGGCGGCGCGCACGAGCGGCGGGCCTCCCAGGAAGATCGTCCCCTGGCCTTTGACGATCACGGTCTCGTCGGACATCGCCGGGACGTAGGCGCCACCGGCCGTGCACGAGCCCATGACCACCGCGATCTGCGGGATCCCGGCGGCGGAGAGGGTGGCCTGGTTGTAGAAGATCCGCCCGAAATGATCGCGGTCGGGGAAGACCTCGTCCTGACGCGGCAGATTGGCGCCCCCGGAGTCGACGAGATAGATGCAGGGCAGGCGGTTGGCCCGGGCGATCTCCTGGGCGCGCAGGTGCTTCTTGACGGTGAGCGGATAATAGGTGCCGCCTTTGACTGTGGCGTCGTTGCAGATGATCACGCACAGCCGACCGGCGACCCGGCCGATGCCGGTGAGGACGCCGGCCGCCGGCACCTCCTCCTCGTAGACCTCGAAGGCGGCCAGCGGCGAGAGCTCGAGGAACGGCGCGCCGGGGTCGAGCAGCCGCTCGATGCGCTCGCGCGGCAACAGTTTGCCGCGCTGGAGGTGGCGTTGGCGGGCCCGCTCGTCGCCCCCGCGCGCGACCTGCGCCAGGCGCTCGTGGAGCTGGGCCGCGAGCGCCCGGTTGCGCTCGGCGTTGGCCCGGAAGCTCGCCTGGCGGGGATCGAGTGCGGAGCGCAGGATGGTCACGGCCCGTCCTCCGGCCGGTCGAGGCGGCGCCGGTCGGCGACCGAAGCGGGGCTCACCAGCCGCCGGTGGCGAGCCAGCGCTCGACCTGGTCGAGCCGGTCGGCGCCCCAGAACGGCTCGTCGTCGACGAACACGAAGGGCGAGCCGAACACCCCGCGGGCGATCGACCGGTCGGTCTCCTCCTTGAGTCTGGCCTTGATGCGCGGATCCTGCACGGCGGCCAGGAGCTCGCCGCGGTCGATGCCGAGCGTGGCGGCCACCTCGGCAACCGCCTCGGGGGCCGAGAGATCCCGGCCCTCGCCCCAATGCGCGTGGTAGATCGCTTGGGCCAGGCCCTTGGCGAGGTCCTCGTCCTGCTCGAAGAGCCACCAATAAGCACGGCTGGCGGCCAGCGAGTTCATCGGCAGGACCGGCGGGAAGACCAGCGGGGCGTCGAGCAGCCGGGCGAAGCGCGGCACGTCGCGCAACAGATACTCGCGCTTCAAGGGGGCCTGCACGTTGGGCAACGAGCCCGTGAGCTTCAAGGCCGCACCCAACATGATCGGCCGCCAGGTGACCTCGCGGCCGTGCGCCGCGGCGATCGCGTCGATCCGCAGGCTCGCCAGATAGCCGTAGGGCGAGGCGAACTCGAAATAGAAGTCGAGCGGTGCGGGCATGGGCCAACTCCCCGGTCCGCGCGCAGCGTTCCACCGCCGGCCGCAGCCGTCCAGTGCCGCGGCGTCGCGGCCCTGGACATCGCTACCGGGACCGCCACGTCTCGCGCGGGTGGCGGCGGTGCGAGGCGGCGATGCGCAGGCGGGTGCTGGTCGGCGCGGCTCTGGCGGGGCTCGCGCTCTCGCGCGGCAGCGGGGCCGCGGTCGATCCGTGGGAGCGGCTGCGCCG
>FWPV01001796.1_pt1 | contig 56225 bp, 54 predicted proteins | sample 2228371 | NCBI WGS metagenome assembly FWPV01 (sample SAMEA103939776, study PRJEB20133) | metagenome
CCCGGATCAAGTCCGAGGCGGGCCTCCTCCTGCGCCACCTCAGCCTTCGGTGCCGGTGACCGCTTCCTCGACGTCTTCGGTCGGTGCGACCTTCAGCGCAAAGCTGCGCAGGATGAAGTCCGGGACGTGGTCGCCCATGCCGATCACCGACGGTCCAAGGTCTCGGTCACGGCGATAGTCGCGACGATCCTCGCGGGGTTCCCGGCGGTCGTCGCGACGCTCGGCCCGGTTTTCATTCCGGTTCTCGCCCCGGGCGTCACTGCGGCCCTCGCCCCGGCCCTCGCTCCGGTCATCCCGGCGCCGATCGGTGCGCGGTTCGCTGCGTTCTTCCCGGCGCTCTTCGCGCGGGGCGTCTGCGGCGGCCTCGGCCTTCGCCACCACGACAAGGGGTTGCATCGGGGCCGCCTCGTCATGCGGCTTGACCGGGCGTTCGCGGTCGCGCCCGCGCCCCCCCCGCTCGCGGCCCTTGCGATCTTCGCGCGGCGCACGATCGGGGCGGCTGTCTTCGGTCGAAGGCTCATAGCCTTCGGGCAGATCGCCGCGCGGGATTTCCGTCTTGATCAGGTGTTCGATCGCCTTGAGATACTTTTCGTCCGACGGCACCGAAATGGTGAAGGCCTTGCCCAGACGCCCGGCCCGGCCGGTGCGGCCGATGCGGTGGATGTAATCCTCGGGGTGGGACGGAACGTCGAAGTTGAACACATGGCTTACCGCCGGAATGTCAAGGCCCCGGGCGGCCACGTCCGAGGCGACCAGAAGGTGCAGCGTGCCGTCACGGAAGGCGTCCAGCGTCTTGGTCCGCACCGACTGGTCCAGGTCGCCGTGGATCGGAGCCGCGTTGAAGCCGTGCGATTTCAGCGACTTCGCCACCACGTCCACATCCATCTTGCGATTGCAGAAGATGATCGCGTTGGTGCAGGCCTCACCTTCCGCCTTGATCAGCGCGCGCAGGACGGCGCGCTTGTCGCCGAAACTGCGGTCCTTGCGCACCGGCTTCACCTCGATCAGGCTTTGGGTGATGGTCAGCGAGGCGGTGGCCTGGCGCGCCACCTCGATCTTCGCCGGGTTGGTCAGGAAAGTGTTGGTGATCCGCTCGATCTCGGGCGCCATGGTGGCGCTGTAGAACATCGTCTGGCGGGTGAACGGGGTCAGCTGGAAGATGCGCTCGATGTCCGGGATGAAGCCCATGTCGAGCATCCGGTCGGCCTCGTCCACCACCATGATCTGCACGCCGGTCAGCAGGAGCTTGCCGCGTTCGAAATGGTCGAGGAGACGGCCCGGGGTGGCGATCAGCACATCGACGCCGCGGTCGATCAGCTTGTCCTGTTCGCCAAAGGCCACGCCGCCGATGAGAAGGGCCTTGGTCAGCTTGGTGTGCTTGGCATAGATGTCGAAGTTCTCGGCCACCTGGGCGGCAAGTTCGCGCGTCGGCGCCAGCACCAGCGACCGCGGCATCCGGGCGCGGGCGCGGCCCTGGCCCAGCAGCGTGATCATCGGCAGGGTGAAGCTGGCGGTCTTGCCGGTGCCGGTCTGGGCGATGCCAAGGACATCGCGGCCCTTCAACGCCTCGGGGATTGCCTGTGCCTGGATCGGGGTGGGGGTCTCATAGCCGGCTTCAGAGACGGCTTGCAGCACGCGCGGGTCCAGCGCGAGGTCGGAAAATTTGGTCATAAGCGTCCTATGGATGCGGTATCGGACCGCATGAATGATGGGACGCTAGTTTCCGGGCGCCCCGGCGTCTCGGCCCGATTGGCCGCGTGAGACGCGCATAGCGGAAATCGGCTATCCGGTCAAGTCCGGGGCCGGAGGTGTGGACGGATGGTCCTGGATCGGCTATACTTCAGGTATTGTTCGCACTGATTTTTCAATATCTTTTCCTGAAAGTGCATAATGAGAATGATCTTTTTGCTGGCCGGGCTCTGCCTGGCCATTGCAGCGCCAGCCGCTGCGAAGACCGTTCGCTGCCATTCGGCCTGTGCGATGTCCTATCGGCTGACCTCGGCCTCAGAGACGCGGCGCTACGGCATATTGATCGCCGCCCCGGCTGCCGGGCGCAGCCGCGTCCGCTTTCTGGTCGAGGATGAGGCCGCGATCCCCCTTGGCCAGACCCCGCCCCTGGCACCGGGAGAGCTTGCCGTCGTGCGGATCGGCCGCGGCTTCGCTGCAGGCGACTATCGTCTGACCATCGCCGCGGTTGGCTGCGACACGCGACCGGCGGCAACCCGGCGCGTGACCCTTGACAAGCGCTCGCCGGATCACGGCTGGCGGTCTGCGCCGGATTGAGCCTCCGGCCGGTCGCCCTTGTCCGGCCGTGCCGCGCGCATCAGCCCGATGCGGCGGAACAGGTTGCCGGGGTCCGTGTTCAGCCGCTGCAACAGAAGGCAGGCCATCGGACCCACCACAGGCACGGTCCGCGCCTCGGCCCAGATCGGCGCGAGAAGGTTGATGTCGAGGCCGCCAGTGCCAAGGTTGAAATGCGGCATGCCCAGCGGCAGCCGCCGCCGACGGATACGCCGGATCGGGAATGGCGCGGTGGGGTCGACGCCCGAGTGGAAGCGTTCGAATTCGTATAGCTTCATCAGGGAAAACAGCAGGTTGATCGAAAGCCCCACCCTGCGCTGCGCCTCGGTCTCGCCATGGTCGCCGAAGGTTATGACCGAAGAGATCAACCAGCGTCCCGGCAGTTCGGGCATCAGCGCGGGCCCGGCTTCCGCCCAGATGCGCCGGAACAGCGCGGGGGTGTGGGCCGGGTGACGCTGCTTGCGCAGATGCGCGATCAGGATGGCGTTGAGCGCCGCCAATTCGCGCTGGCCCGCCAGTTCGACCCGCATCTGGTGCAGCTTCTTTGCATGCAGCGTCTGCGGGCCTTCCAGGGGCGGGATCGTCTCGGGGATGCGTGCCGCCAGAAAGGGGGTAAGGTCCAGATCGGCGGGTGGGAACCAGTCGCGCGCGGCCAGTTTCAGCCGTCGCCGCCGCTGCTTCCAGATCCCGATCAGGCTGTCCGGCGCGTCCGGGTAGGTCTCGACAGGATCGTCCGGCGCAGCGGGATCGGGCGTTGTCATGCGGGCGGATGCCTTGTCCCCTCGGTCCCGGGCAGGCTAGGGCGCGGGCCGGAGCGGGTCAAGCGCGGCTCAGACCATCATCTCCTTGGTCGCAGTCAACCTGACGCCCGGATAGTCGCGCACCACGCGGTCGATATCCCATTGCAGGCGCGTGAGGAACACGAGATCGCCGTCGCTGTCATGCGCGATGTGGCCCTTGTTGACCGCCGTCAGTTTCTCGATTTCCGCCTTGTCGCCGGAAATCCAGCGGGCCGAGGTGAAGTTCGACCCCTCGAACCGGACGGGAAGCGAGTATTCCTGCTCGATCCGGCTGGCCAGCACATCGAACTGCAGCGCGCCGACGACGCCGACGATGTAGCCCGACCCGATCATCGGCTTGAAGACCTTGGCAGCCCCTTCCTCGGCGAATTGCATCAGGGCCTTTTCCAGGTGCTTGGCCTTCATCGGGTCCATTGCGCGGATGGATTGCAACAGCTCGGGCGCAAAGCTGGGGATTCCGGTGAAGCGCAGCGCCTCGCCTTCGGTCAGGGCGTCGCCGATGCGAAGCTGCCCGTGGTTCGGGATGCCGATGATGTCGCCGGCCCAGGCTTCCTCGGCCAGTTCGCGGTCGGCGGCCAGAAACAGGACCGGGTTGGTGATCGACATCGGTTTTTTGGTGCGGACATGGTGCAGCTTCATCCCCCGCTCGAAATGGCCGGAGGCGAGGCGGACAAAGGCCACCCGGTCGCGGTGTTTGGGGTCCATGTTGGCCTGGACCTTGAAGACAAAGCCGGTGACGGGGCTTTCGCCGGGGTCTACCTGGCGTTCGGCGGCCTTTTGCGGTTCCGGCTCCGGCCCGTATTCGCCGATGCCGTCCATCAGTTCCTTCACCCCGAAGGAGTTGATGGCGCTGCCGAACCAGATCGGCGTCATCGAGCCGTTGAGGAAGGCGGCGCGGTCGAAGGCGGGCAGCAACTCCCGCGCCATTTCAAGCTCTTCATGGAACTTCGTCAAAAGCTCTGCCGGGATGTGTTCGGCCAGCTTCGGGTCGTCCACGCCGGAAATCTTGATCGACTCGGCCACCTTGTTGCGGTCGGCGCGGTCCATGATCTCCAGCCGGTCATGCAGAAGATCATAGGCCCCGACAAAGTCGCGCCCGACCCCGATGGGCCAGCTTGCCGGGGTCACGTCGATGGCCAGGTTCTCCTGGATCTCGTCGATGATCTCGAACACATCGCGGCTTTCGCGGTCCATCTTGTTGCAGAAGGTCAGGATCGGCAGGTCGCGGAGCCGGCAGACCTCGAACAGCTTGCGGGTCTGTGACTCCACGCCCTTGGCCCCGTCGATCACCATGATCGCGGCATCGACGGCGGTCAGGGTGCGGTAGGTGTCCTCGCTGAAATCGCTGTGGCCGGGCGTGTCCACCAGGTTGAAGCGATACTGGCGGAAGTCGAAGGACATCGCCGAGGCGCTGACGGAAATCCCGCGCTCCTGCTCCAGCTTCATGAAGTCCGACCGGGTGCGCCGCGCGTCGCCCTTGGCGCGGACCTGGCCCGCCATCTGGATCGCGCCGCCGAACAGCAGGAACTTTTCGGTCAGCGTGGTCTTGCCCGCATCGGGGTGCGAGATGATCGCAAAGGTCCGGCGGCGGGCGATTTCGGGCGGCAGGGGGGCACGGTTCGACATGGGCGCGACATATCTGCCGCTGCTCGTTTTCGCAAGGATTTGGCACCGGACCCGTTCAACGGCATGCGCGGACCGCTATTCCCGTCGGGCGGCAACACGGGTCGGCGTCCCGAGGGCAGGCAACGGTCGCGGCGCAATCGGTGCCGCCGTCCGAAGAAAACACCGCCGCGCGCCGGTCAGCCGCGCAGGCCCGATGCAGCCATCAGGCCGGAGGATGCGATCGGAAAGACACGTCCGTTGACACCGCGGGTCACCCGCTTTTCCGCGACCGAGCGACAGGTCTCCGGTCGGTGGGCCTTGCCGACCAACCGGTGCCGGATCGGTCCGTGAGGCGGTTCGGGCAATTCGGAAATTGCGGGTTTTCAGGGATCGGGCTAGGGTCAGGGCCGGATCGCGCCGAGTGAAGGCATCCGGCGGGAAGTCGTGGGACAAAGCATGAGCAGACTGATTGCGGTCGCCAAAGCCGCTGCCAAGGCAACGCTGCGCCGCCACTATGCCCGCAACCACATCCGGGCGGCGCGGGCCAAGCTGGCGAAACTGGAAAATGCCTACGGACCGCTGAAGGCCGCCGACCGGGCGCGCTGCGACGCCTACGCGGTCGAGGTGCTGGGCCATGCGAAATTCGCCCCATGGCTGCACGTCTACGCCCATGTCGCGGGCAGCTACAAGGACGGGTGGATCCCGGACAACTTCTATGACGAATGCGTTCTGCCACGCACTTCGGGCCCGTATGGCGAGCTGAGCGGCCTGCGCAGTCTGAACATGATCCTGTTCGACGCGCCGGAATTTCCCGACCTTGCCGCCCAGGTCAATGGCATGGTCATCGGCCGCGATGGAAGGCCGGTGGCTGCCACGGACCTGATCGACGTCCTGTTCGGTCGGACGGATCGCGTCATCTTCAAGAGCGATGCCACCCAGTCCGGAACCGGAGTGAAGATCATCGATCGCGCCTCGTTCGATCCGGCCGACGTCCGCGCCCTCGGGTCCGGCCTGTTTCAGGCTTTCATCCGCCAGCACGACCTGTTGCGGCGGCTCGGCAACTGTCCGGCGACGGCGACGCTGAGATTGACGACGGCCTGCGATGACCTCGGCCGGATCAGCCTGCGGGGCGGGTATCTGCGCTTTGGCCAGGGCAGCAGCGAATTCCTGAAGTCGGCGGAAGAGGTCAGTGCGCCGGTCGACCTTGCCAGCGGCGAGTTGTCTGCGACCGGCTACCTGCCAAGCTGGCTGCGCTGCGACCGGCACCCGCAGTCGGACATCCCCTTCGCCGGTCAAGCCGTCCCGAATTTCGCTGAATGTGTGCGGGTCGCCATACGCTGCCATGCGCGCATTCCCTATGTCCGCTGCATCGGCTGGGACCTGACCCTGGACGAGACCGGTGCCGTGAAGATCATGGAGTGGAACGGCGGGCACAACGGCATCAAGTTCACCGAGGCGACGCAAGGCCCCTGTTTCGCCGACCTGAACTGGCAGAGCTTTCGCAGTTAGCCGGATAGGGTGAGCATGCTGATTGAATTCTCCCGTCAGCGGGGGCATGTTGCGGAACATAAGATGAACAGTGGAGGATCGAATGACCTTGCAGGAGATTGCGGACGAACTTATCGTCGGCTGCCGCGAAGATCGGGCGCGGGCGAACCTGGAACGGCTCTACGCCGCGGACGCCGTGTCGGTGGAGGCGATGGACATGGGCGGCGGGACCGTGACCGTGGGGCTCGCCGGTATCCGGGGCAAGCATGACTGGTGGGAGGCGAATTTCACTGTCCATGGCCTGACGGTCGAGGGCCCCTTCGTGCATGGCGATGATCGCTTTGCGGTGATCTTCGGGATGGACACAGAAAACAAGACCAGCGGTGTGCGCAGGAAGGACAGGGAGATTGCGGTCTATCACGTCAAGGACGGCAAGATCGTGCGGGAGGAATTCTTCTATTCCCGCTGAGCCCCCGGTCGGGGCGACTGTCTGGATGATGCCGTTCGCGCGCCGTCATCGCGCGCTCCCGTGCTTGCGGCACCCTGACACAACCCAGTCGGCATTTTCCAAAAACATTGCTTGTCAGGGGTTTGAAACTGCGGGCTTGCCCCGGCGCGGCTGCCTGCTAAAGCGTGATGCAGAAAAGTGGACTCCGGTTTTCCGCGTCGATCACGCGTCCACCGGGAATCGAGATCAGGATGATGTTTCCATCAAACATCATCCTGATCTGGGCTTGAGCCAGGCGAGAAGGGGGTTGCGATGGATCTGGGGATCAGGGGAAAGCGGGCGCTGGTCTGTGCGTCGTCCAGGGGGCTCGGCCGGGGGTGTGCCGAGGCTTTGGCCGAAGCGGGCGTCGATTTGGTCCTGAACGCGCGCGGGGTCGAGACGCTGGAGGCCACGGCAGATCATATCCGGCAACGGTTCCCGATCCGGGTGACGCCGGTGCCGGGCGACATCACCACCGAAGCGGGCCGCGCGGCAGTGCTGGCAGAGGGGCCGTTCGACATTCTGGTGACCAATGCCGGAGGGCCTCCGCCGGGGATGTGGTCGGATTGGAGGCGGGAGGATTTCATCCGGGCGCTGGACGCGAACATGCTGACGCCCATCGCGCTGATGCAGGCCGTGTTGCCGGGGATGATGGAGCGCGGCTGGGGCCGGGTGGTGAACATCACCAGCGTTTCGGTCAAGGCCCCGGTTGCAGGCCTGGGTCTGTCGAATTCGGCACGCGCCGGTCTGACCGGATTTGTCGCGGGCACCTCGCGACAGGTCGCGGGGAAGGGGGTTGCGATCAACAACCTCCTGCCCGGCATTCATGCCACCGACCGCGCGATTGCGCTGGACACGGACGTGACCCGGGCGCGCGGGATCAGCATGGACGAGGCCATCGCCGCGCGGGCCGCAACGATCCCGGCGGGGCGTTACGGAACCCCGGCCGAATTCGGTGCGGCCTGCGCCTTCCTGTGTTCGCAGCATGCGGGCTTCATCATCGGGCAGAATGTGCTGCTGGACGGCGGGGCCACCAACACCACGCTGTAGCTCAGGCGTAAGTCGCCGGGTGCCGCTTGCCCGGATCGATCAGGCCCAGCGTCGCCAGGACGCTTGCCCCCAGGATCCAGGTCCAGGCTCCGGCCCCCAGGACCCGCGCGGCAAGCTCGGACACCTCGGCACCGGAAAACGACAGGATTTCCGCATCCGCGCGCGTCACCAGCGACACCAGCGCCCAGGCGACCAGCGCCACCGGCACCAGGCCGGTCAGGAGCGCCAGAAGGCGCGACTCGCGCCCGATCAAGGCAAAGCCGACGAAAAGCGCGGCAAGGACGAACGAGCAGCCATAGGCAATGGCTTCGGGCCGGGCATCCCGAAGGATCGCCTGAGCCGATCCTGCGTCAAGCCCGCGCAGGACGGTCCAGGGCACGACATTCGCGCCGAACGGCGATGAAAACCAGGGAAGAAAGAGGCTGGCCAGGATGGCGGCAGCGGCAATCAGCGCAAGCGGGCGGGACAGCATTTTTTCGCACCTGTCAGCAAACCGGTTCGACAAGGCAAGCACCGTCCAGAGAGTCCGTCAAATTCCAGCGGTGAAAACTCCGGCATTGGATCGCATCCCAGATCAATCCCCAATCAGTGCCAGCTTTGATGCCGTGCCGTCCCGAGTGCATCCGCAGCGACTCACCTGCCCGGTCTTGCCCGCCCCGGTGCGCGCTGCTAATGGAAAGCCTGACGAATTTTCTCGAGTTTCATGCCCGACAGCCTGCCTCTTCGTCTGGAAGTCACCCATCTCGGCCGGTCCTTCGGCGGGCGGCGCGTGGTGGACGATGTTTCTCTGGCCGTGGCTGCCGGGCAGGTGACCTGCCTGCTCGGCCCGTCGGGCTGCGGCAAGTCGACCACGCTGCGCATGATCGCCGGGGTCGAGCGCGCCGCCTTCGGAGAGGTGTGGCTTGACGGCCAGCGGGTTGCGGGGCCGGGGGTGCATGTTCCGCCCGAAGCCCGGTCGGTCGGTCTCATGTTCCAGGACTTCGCCCTCTTTCCGCATCTCACCGTGGCCGAAAACGTGGGCTTCGGCCTGCGCATCGAGCGGACAGAGAAGGCCCGGCGGGTGGGCGAGCTTCTGGAGAAAGTCGATCTGCCCGGCTTCGGCCCGAAGCACCCGCATCAGCTTTCGGGAGGCGAGCAGCAGCGGGTGGCTCTGGCCCGCGCCCTGGCCCCGAACCCGCGCGTGATGCTGATGGACGAGCCATTCTCCGGTCTCGACAACCGCTTGCGCGACGGCATCCGCGACCGGACGCTGGAACTGTTGAAAGAGGCGGGTACGGCGGTGCTTCTGGTCACGCATGAACCGGACGAGGCGATGCGGATGGCCGACGAAATCGCGCTGATGCGGGCCGGGCGGATCGTGCAGAAGGGCGCGCCCTACAACGTCTACAACGCGCCGGTCGACAAGGCCGCCGCAGCCTTCTTCAGCGATGTCAACGTGATCCGCGGCATCTCGCGCGGGGCGCTGACCGACACGCCCTTCGGCGCCTTCCTGACCCCGGGCCACCGGGACGGCGCCGAGGTCGAGATCGTGATCCGCCCGCAGCATCTGCGCATCGACTTCGACCGGGCGGGCAAGGGGCCGAACCCGACGCCGCAGGACGGCGCTGCCGCGCGCGGGACGGTGCTGCGCAGCCGGTATCTGGGGCGCGAAAGCCTGGTCGACTTCGCGATGGACTTTGAAGCCGCGAAACTGACAGCCAGCGTTCCGGGGGTCTTCCTGCCGAAACCCGGAACGGTCCTGTGGTTGATGATCCGCCGGGATCGGTGCTTTGTGTTCGGGGTGTGACGGGCGGCATCAGCCTTCCATCTCGATCCCTGATTGCGGCAGCAGCGTCGCGACCTTGTAAAGCAGGCTGCGTGCGGCCTTCGCCCGGGGACCCCCCTCCTGGCCGACATGGCGCAGGCCCTCGACCAGCGCCTCCAGCTCTTCTGGTGTCAGCATGGTCGGTGGCAGCACCAAGGGCGAGCGCAGGATATACCCGAGGCCGCGCTCGCCCGTCACGGGCAATCCGGTGGCCGCCAGCATCTCCATGTCGCGCCAGATCGTCCGGGTCGACACGCCCAGCGTCCGGGCCAGTTCGCCCGCCGTGTGCAGCCTGCCGTCGCGCAGGGCCTGGACGATGTCGTAAAGGCGGGCGTCGCGTTTCATGGCTTTCGGGGCCTCGGATGGGCGATATTGCGCCACTTACTGACAAAATACTGTCAGTTGACTGCACAGCGCAACCCTGTTCGGCCTTGGAACCCGGGTCGCGCTGGCCGTAATACGGGGTCAGTTGCGACATTCGCCCCGCTCGGGGCATCAACCGGAGGTTTTCCCATGTTCAACAATATCGGTCTGCCGGGCCTTCTGCTGATTGCGGTCGTGGTTCTGGTCCTGTTCGGCAAAGGCAAGGTGTCCAGCCTGATGGGCGAGGTCGGCAAGGGCATCACCGCCTTCAAAAAGGGCGTGAACGACGGCACCAAGGAGCTTGACGACGCCGCCAAGGCCGAAGCCGCCAAGGACGTGACCCCGACCGAAAAGGAAAAGGTCTGAGCAGCAGGCCTGCGGGGGACGCGAGATGGACTTCAGCTGGTCCGAACTTCTGGTCGTTGGTATCGTCGCGCTGGTCATCATCGGCCCGAAGGATCTGCCGGGCATGTTCCGCGAGCTTGGCCGGATCACCGCCAAGATCCGCGCCATGGGGCGCGAGTTCAGTCGCGCGATGGAGCAGGCGGCGAAAGAGTCCGGCGTCAAGGACGTGGCCGACGATCTGCGCAAGGTGACCTCGCCCGGGGCGCTGGGACTGGATGCGGTGAAATCGGCAGCCGACAGGTTCGAGAAATGGGATCCGCTGAAGAATGCGGCAGTGCCGACAAAGCCGTTGACCCCGGCCCCGATGCCGCCCGCTGCGCCAACCGCGACTGCTGCCGACGCCGCCCCGCCCGCCGCCGCGTCCGCGCCGGAGGCTGCGGGTCCGGCGACGGCGGCGCTTTACGAAAAGCAGGCGGCGCGCCAGGCCGTGGTGGGTGAGGCTGCGGCAAAGCTGCGCTCGATTGCCCGGCCGGATGCCGCCGCCGCGGCCGCGGCGCCCAAGGCTCCCGGTCGGCGGCGCAAGAAACCCGAAGCCCCGGCCGGTGACGACGCATGAGCAGCAAGGATGAAATCGAAGACAGTTCCGCCCCGCTGGTCGAGCATCTGATCGAACTGCGCAACCGGCTGATCTGGGCCGTCGCGGCCTTCCTGATCGCCATGATCCTTAGCTTCATGGTCGCCGAACCGATCCTGAACTTCATGCTTCAGCCGATCGAGCGGGCCATGCGCGGCCTGGGCGATCCAAACCCGGTGATGCAATACACCGCGCCGCAGGAATACTTCTTCACGCTGATCCAGATTTCGGTGGTTGCCGGGCTGATGCTCAGCTTTCCGGTCATCGCCTACCAGCTATGGCGGTTCGTGGCGCCGGGCCTCTACAAAAGCGAAAAGCAGGCCTTCCTGCCGTTCCTGATCGCCTCGCCGGTCCTGTTCGTGATCGGCGCGGCTTTTGCGCATTATGTGGTCACGCCGATCGCGATGACCTTCTTTCTGGGCTTTGCGGATTCATTCTCGGTCGTGACCGCCCTGGTCCCCGGCCTGGCAAAGGCACCGGCAGACGCCGTGGCGGGAACTGCGGCACCGGTTGCGAAGTCGGGCATCAGCATCGTCTTTCAGGGCAAGGTCAACGAGACTCTGGACATCAGCCTCAAGCTGATCATCGCCTTCGGTCTTTGTTTTCAGCTGCCCGTGCTGTTGACGCTGATGGGAAAGGCCGGGCTTGCGACCTCGGCCGGGCTGGCGGGGATGCGCCGCTATGCCATCGTCATCATCCTGATCGTGGCGGCCGTGGTGACGCCGCCCGACGTGATGAGCCAGCTTATCCTCTTCTTCGCGGTCTACCCGCTCTACGAAGTCTCGATCTTCCTGATCCGCCGGATCGAAAAGCGGCGCGAGGCCGAGTTGCGGGCCGAGGGTCTTTGGGAGGACGAGACGGACAGCCCGCCGGAGACCCCGGAGACCAAGGTGTGACCGACCCGCTGGAGCGGATCGCGGCGGCGCTGGAACGGCTGGCACCCGCGCCGCTGCCTGCGCCCGATTTCGCGGCCGAGGCCTATGTCTGGCACACCGGCCCGGACCGGCTTGACCCGGTGGCCCAGGTGTCGCGGGTGGACATCGGGCTTCTGGTCGGAGTGAACCGGTCGCGTGACACGCTTTTGGAAAACACCCGGCATTTCGCGCGCGGATTGCCGGCGAACAACGCGCTTTTGTGGGGCGCGCGCGGCATGGGGAAATCCAGCCTTGTCAAGGCGGTGCATGCCGCGGTCCGCGCGGAAGGCCATGATCTGAAGATCGTCGAGCTGTCCCGCGAGGATCTGCCGACCGTCCAGCGCCTGCTGGGCCATCTGCGCGGCGCGGCGCACCGGTTCGTGCTGTTCTGCGACGATCTTTCGTTTTCGCATGACGACCAGCATTACAAGTCGCTGAAGGCGGTGCTGGACGGCGGGATCGAGGGTCGGCCAGAGAATGTCCTGTTCTACGCCACCTCGAATCGTCGTCACCTGATGCCGCGCGACATGATCGAGAATGAGCGGTCGACCGCGATCAGCCCCTCGGAGGCGGTGGAGGAAAAGGTCTCTCTCTCTGACCGCTTCGGTCTCTGGCTGGGGTTCCATCCCTGCAGTCAGGACGACTATCTTGCGATGATCCGCGGCTATTGCGCCGCGCATGGCGTGCGCGTGTCCGACGATCGTCTGCATGCCGAGGCGATCGAATGGCAGGCGACGCGCGGAGGCCGTTCCGGCCGGGTAGCCTGGCAATTCTTCTGCGACCTCGCGGCGCGCGAAGGGGTGCGCATCCGGGCGTGACATGTGATCTTCACTTGCAGCATCGCGCAACTCGCCTTAGGCGAGAGAGACCATGATTGCTGAAACCCTGGTCATCCTGGCCCTGATCGTCGTGAACGGCGTGCTTGCCATGTCCGAACTGGCCATCGTCAGTGCCAGGCCGGGGCGTCTCAAGACACTGGAGGCGAAAAGCCGGGGCGCGCGGATGGCGCTGCGGCTGGCCGAACACCCCGGTCGGTTCCTGTCCACCGTGCAGATCGGGATCACCGCCGTCGGCATCCTGTCGGGGGCCTTGTCCGGCGCGACCCTGGGGCAACGCCTGGGCACCTGGCTTTTGGCGCAAGGCCTCGCACCCGACTGGGCGGCAAGCATCGGCGTTGGCGTCGTCGTCGTGGCAATCACCTATGTCAGCCTGGTCGTCGGCGAACTTGTTCCCAAGCAGATGGCGCTGCGCAATCCCGAGGCGGTGGCAATCCGCATGGCCCCGGCCATGACCCTGCTGTCGGTCGTCGCCGCGCCGCTGGTCTGGTTCCTCGACCGCTCGGGCCGCATCCTTCTGTGGCTTCTGGGCCAGCGCGGGTCCAGCGAGAATCGGGTGACGGAGGAAGAGGTCCATGTGCTGCTGGCCGAGGCCCATGAGGGCGGCGTCCTGGAAACCGAAGAGCGCGAGATGATCACCGGCGTGATGCGCCTGTCCGACCGCACCGCGCGCGCCCTGATGACCCCCCGGCACGAGGTCGAGATGCTGCCTCTCGAGGCGACCGGGGCCGAGGCGGTCGCCGCGATCCGCAAGGTCGCCCGCCCCCGGATGCCGGTGGCCGACGCGCAGGGCGAGGTCGTGGGCATCGTGCTTCTGTCCGAAGCGTTCCAGGTCGTCTCCCGGCGTGAGACGTTGAACCTCAAGGCGCTGGTCCATGACGTGCCGGTGGTGTCCGACCAGGCCGAGGCTCTGGATGTGCTTGAAATCCTGCAGAAGTCCGAACACCACTTCGCCCTCGTCTATGACGAGTACGGCCATTTCGAAGGTATCCTGACCACCGGCGATGTGCTGGAGGCGATCACCGGGGCGGTCGCGGCCTCCGAGGCCGACGAACCGGCCATGGTCGAACGCGAGGATGGCAGCCACCTCGTCGCGGGCTGGATGCCTGCCGACGAATTCTGCGACAAGCTGGGCCTGCCGCAGGGTATGGCCGGGGATTACGACACGGTGGCCGGGCTGATCCTGCATCAGCTGGGCCATATCCCGGAACTGGGTGAAACCTTCTCGGCCCAAGGCTACCGGTTCGAGGTGATCGACCTCGACGGCCGGCGGATCGACAAGGTGCTGGTGGCGCAGGCCCCGGACTGACCCCGGACTGACCCCGGCCGACCCCCGGCCGCCCGGTGACCAACCCGCGACCTGCCCCCCCGCCGACCACGATCCGGCGCGAAGGATGCGACCGTCCGCCGCCAGGCGGCCCGCTAGATCGGGATGATGTTTGATGGAAACATCATCCCGATCTCGGTTCTTGGTGGTCGCGTGATTGATGCGGAAAACCGGATTACACTTTTCCTCATCACGCTCTATTGCAGATAGTCGACCGGATCGTAGCTTTTCTTCGTGGTGTCCCGCACTTCGAAATGCAGGAAGGCCGGATCGCCAGGTGCCACTTTGCCGATCTCCTGACCGCGCTTCACCTTGTCGCCCTTCTTCACCACCATGTCGCTGACACCGACATAGACGGTCAGAAGGTTCCCGGCATGGCGGATGATCACGATGCCCTTGCCGGTCGTGTCCGCCGACAAGACCGTCACGGTCCCGGCGTCCGCTGCCTTTACTGGGCTTCCCGCGGGTGCCGCAATGTTGATGCCCTGGTTCTTTTTCGGATCATAGCCCAGGATGATCTTGCCCGAGACCGGCATGGTCATTTTCGTCGCCGACGCCGCAGATTTCTCGGCCCCCAGGTCTGGCGAGACCGGCGTGGCCTTGGGCTTGGTCGCGGCGGCCTCGGTCTTTTCATCCGGCAACGGTTTCTTGGCCGAGGGCGGCTCGGGCGTTGGGCTTCCGGCACCGGGGGGGGTCGGCACCGGTTCTGGATCGGGGGCCGCGGCGGTGGCGATCGGAATGATCAGCGTCTGACCCTCGCGGACCGCCATGTCCGGCCCAAGCTGGTTCCAGTCCGCCAGCGCCTTTGCCGACACATTGTAGGTCCGGGCGATGATGAAGGCGGTTTCGCCCCGCGCGACGCGGTGGGTCAAGGGCTGGCCCGCGATGGGCTTCGATGCCGCCGGCGAAGACGCGACCGGTGTCGGCCCGGCCTCGTCCAGCGCGGTGGTGGCGATCGACCTGATGTCGACCGACCCGCCCGACGGCAAGGCCGTGCCGCCGATCACGGCGGGCTGCGGCGTGGCGCTGACCCGGTCCGGCAGAAGCAGCATCTCGCCTTCGCGCAACGGATCGGTCGGTCGCAAGGCATTGGCCCGTGCCAGGGCATCCGGGCTCATCCCCAGTCGGCCCGCCATACTGGCGACGGACTCGCCGCGTCGGGCGGTCGCCAGTTGATAGTCGGGATAGGAGATGATGCCGTTGGCGTCCGGCGTCGGCGCTGCCGCTGTCGCCTGGCGGGCTGCCTCCGAGGTGTCGCCATTGCCCCGCCGCAAGTCCCAGTCGAGGGGGCCGGTCTGGACGCAGCCCGAAAGCGCCAGCACGCTTGCGCCGAGCACAAGGTTTGCCCGTAGTCTCGAGGTTCTTGCCATCTGGTCCCGCCTGATCATCTGCCGCCCGGTTTTGGCCCGGTTTCATGGCGCGGCAGTCTACTCCGAGCCCATGCCCTCTACCAGAGGGACAAAGCGCACTGGGCGAAGTTCTTCGTAATCAAAGCCGCTGGCAGTGCGCGTGACCTTGATCAGACTCTGCACCGCGTCCGACTGGCCCACCGGCACCACCATGATCCCGCCGGGCTTCAGCTGTTCCAGAAGTGGCCCCGGCGGGTCTTCCGCCGCCGCCGTCACGATGATCCGGTCGAAGGGGGCCTGCTCGGGCAACCCGTAGGACCCATCCGCCGTGATCGCGGTGATGTTGACCAGATCCAGCTGGTGAAACAGGTCCGATGCCTCGCGCACCAGACGGCGATAGCGGTCCACCGTGTAAACCCGGCGCGCCAGTTGCGACAGGATGGCCGCCTGATAGCCGGACCCGGTGCCCACCTCCAGCACGGTGTCGCGCGGGTTCACTTGCAGCGCCTGCGTCATCAGGCCCACGACCGAAGGCTGACTGATCGTCTGGCCGCAGGCGATCGGCAGGGGCATGTCCTCATATGCCCGGTCGGCAAAGGTGCCGCGCACGAAAAGCCCGCGGTCGATCTTCTCCATCGCGTTCAGAACGCGGGTATCTGTCACGCCGCGCGATCGGAGGGCAAAGAGAAAGCGCATCTTGCGTTCGGCAAGCAGGTCGGAGGTCGGGTCGTCCTCCGGGCCATCGGTCATTTCAGCCGCGCCTCAAGGTCCGCCAGCAGGTCATGCGCCGTCAGGTCCGCGCGCATCGGCGTGACCGAGATATAGCCATCCAGGTTCACCGCAGCATCGCTCCCGGGCAGGGTGGGCGTGTGCTGGTGCCCGCCCTTGATCCACAGGAACTTGCGGCCCGAGGGCGAATTGTGCGGCTCGACCGTGAAGGAGGTGTCGCGCCGGAAGCCTTGCGCGGCCACCCTGTGGCCTCGGGTTGCGGCGGCAGGCAGGGGCGGGAAGTTCACGTTGTAGAAGCAGCGGTAGTCGTCCCGCGTCCACAGCCCCTTGTCCAGAAGCGCGCGGACGACCTTTGCCCCATGGACGCGGGCGGACTCGAACGGATCGGCGAGCTTCGCATTCTCCGGTCCGAAGAACTGTGACAGCGCAATCGCCGGGACACCCTGCAAAGCCGCCTCCATCGCGGCCCCGATGGTGCCCGAGTAAAGCACGTTCTCGGCCGAGTTGTTGCCCCGGTTCACCCCCGACAGCACCAGATCCGGTTTCGCCCCGTCCAGCACGTCATAGATCGCCGCCAGCACGCAATCTGCGGGCGAGCCTTCGGCAGCATAGCGGCGGGGGCCAAGCTCGGCGATCATCATCGGGTGGGTGTAGCTGATGCAGTGCCCGACCCCGGACTGTTCAAAGGCCGGTGCGACGGTCCAGACCTCGCCTTGCGGCCCGGCGATTTCCGCAGCGATTTCGCTCAGAACCTCAAGCCCCGGCGCGTTGATGCCGTCGTCATTGGTGATCAGGATGCGCATGGTCGGGGGGGTTCCTTCGGGCTTGCCCCTGATTAGACGAGGCCGTCGCCGCCTTCAAGGCAAAGGGCGCGCCCAATGGCCCGCTCGTCGTGCGACTTCGTCTTCCCCCCGCTGCCCGTTTCCACGGCGAGGTGTGCCGAAGGCATCGACGGGCGGCACCATCCAAGGTTAAGCCCGCGTAAATGCCCGCAGCCAACCCTTTGAAAAGAGTGGTCCAGCCCAAGTGTCCACGCGTGGACAGGCTCAGGCGTCGGCTCTTGCGATCCAGTCGTGATCGGGGTCGTTCCTGAACCGCCACTTCCGGAGCGGCCCGGCCATCACGTTCAGATAGTACATCTCATACCCATAGGGCGCCCCGCAGGGATGATGCCCTTTGGGGACCAGCGTGACATCGTGGTTCTTCACTGCCATCACCTCGTCGAGGCTGCCATCCTCGGTATAGACCCGCTGGATGCCGAAGCCCTGACCGGGGTTCAGCCGCATGTAGTAGGTCTCTTCCAGGTAGGTCATGTTCGGGAAGTCATCCTCGTCATGCCGGTGGCTGGGATAGGACGACCAGTTGCCCGCAGGCGTGTAGACCTCGGTCACCAGCAGGCTGTCCGCGACATCCCGGGCCTCCATCGCGATGTTGTTGACGTGCCGGGTGTTGGTCCCCTTGCCGCGCGGGGTCAGGGTGATCCCCTCCGGCCCCAGCCGCCGCGCCGGGTGGGTGCCGTGGCCGGGGGCCTTGCAGACACCGATGGTGCAGGCGGTGGTGGCGACGGCCTTCCAGCTTTGCCCGTTCGGGACATACAGGCAATGCGGCGGGGTCTTCTCGAAGACGTCCATCCGCTCGCCCATCTCGCCCCAGTCCTGGCCCGCCGCCTGGACCGTCGCCTTGCCTTCGACGATCACCAGGATCACCTCGGTCTCGCCGGTGAACTCCTCGGCCACGTCACCCGGTTCCAGCCGGTACAGGGTGAAGCCGACATAGCCCCAGCCCGCCGAGGCCGGGGTCACCTCATGCACCTTGCCACGGGTGCCGGTGGGTTTCAGGAGGAGGTCGGGCATAGTCTTTCCCTCAGGCTTCAGAGCGGAAGTTGTTGATCGTCAGGCCCCGCCACGGGCAGTCCCGCATGCTAGGCTTGCCGCCCGGCTTCGTATGGCGCTTCGAGGGCAACCCGGCATTCACGCGCATGCGTCGGCCCTCAATTCACCAGCCATTGCGCGCGCGCACCGGCTTCATATGTCTTGCGGGCCTCGTTCACTTCGGCCCGCTCCGACACTTCCGGCACGCCAACCTCCCACCAGCTTCCGCCAGCCCCGGTTCCCGGCATCGGATCCGTGTCGATGACAATCACAGTCGGCACGGCCGCAGTCTTCGCCGCCTGCATCGCCGCTTCCAGCCCGGCAATCCCTTCGACCTTGACCACACTGGCCCCCATCGACCCGGCATGGGCGACAAAGTCGATGTGGCTGGCGTTCACGTGATAGCTGTCGTCCAGCAGGTTGTTGAAGGGCGCGCCGCCGGTGTGCGCTTGCAGGCGGTTGATGCAGCCAAAGCCCCGGTTGTCGGTCAGGACCAGCGTGAAAGGCACGCCCATCATGACAGCGGTCGCAAGCTCAGAGTTTGCCATCATGTATGACCCGTCGCCCACCATGCAGATCACGTCGCGGTCGGGTTGGGCCATCTTGATGCCAAGGGCGCCGGCGATCTCGTAGCCCATGCAGGAAAAGCCGTATTCCATATGGTAGCCGCCCTGCGCCCCGCGCCACAGGACATGCAGCACGCCCGGCATCGATCCGGCAGCCCCCATCACGATGGTCTTCGGCGTGGCACTGCGGTTGACTGCGCCCACGACCTGCGCATCCGTCGGCAGCTGGTTGCCGTTCGGTGCGGCGCAAAGCGCGGCGGTGGTCTGGAACCAGGCGTCCCGTGCCGCGAAGTCGGGGTCGGCGAAGCGATGCGCGCCAAGTGCCGCCGACAGCTGTTCCAACGCGACCTTCGCGTCCGCGACGAGGGGCTGCGCGCCACGCTTGCCGGCATCATGCGGCTGCACGTTCACCGAAACGATCTGGCGCCCCGGGCGTTTGAAGATGGTCCAGCTGCCGGTGGTAAAGTCCTGCAGGCGCGTGCCAACCGCCAGCACCACATCGGCCTCGGCGGCCAGCTTGTTGCCGCAGTCCGAGCCGGTGACCCCCGGCGTGCCGAAGTTCAGCCTGTCTTCCCATCCGGCGATGCCCTTGCCGGCCTGGGTTTCCAAGAAGGGGATGTTGTGGGTCCGGGCAAAGGCGCGCAGCGTTGCTTCCGCTCCCGAGTAGATCACCCCGCCACCTGCGACGATCAGCGGGTTCCTTGCCGACCTGAGTGCGGCAACCGCGGCGTCCAGCTCGCGCTGGTCGGGCGCGGGGCGGCGAATGTGCCAGACCTTCGGGGTGAAGAATTCAGCCGGATAATCAAAGGCCTCGGCTTGAGTGTCCTGGCAGAAGGCCAGGCAGACCGGACCGCAGCTGGCGGGGTCGGTCATCACCTGCAGGGCGCGGGGCAGGGCGGTCAGGACATGCTCGGGGCGGCTGATCCGGTCGAAATAGCGCACCACCGGGCGGAAACAGTCGTTGGCCGAGACGATTCCGTCGCCGAAGTCCTCGACCTGCTGCAGGACCGGGTCCGGCGCACGGCTGGCGAAGACATCGCCGGGGATCATCAGCACCGGCAGGCGGTTCACATGCGCCAATGCCGCAGCGGTGACCAGGTTGGTGGCACCCGGCCCGATGGATGTGGTGACGGCCATGGCCTTGCGCCGCCCCGAGGCCTTGGCATAGGCGATTGCGGTATGCGCCATGGTCTGTTCGTTGTGGCCGCGCCAGGTCGGCAGCACATCGCGGTGGGCGTGCAGGGCCTCGCCCAGCCCCGCCACGTTCCCATGGCCGAAAATCGCCCAGACGCCTTCGATGAACCGGCTGCCGTCCTCGGCCTGTTGCACGGACAGCCAGCGCACCAGCGCCTGGGCAGCGGTCAGCCGTACGGTTTCTTGGCGGATCGTGGTCATTTCTTTCCTCCCTGACGCGCAGCATCCCAAATCCTGGACAGGCGCGCAAAACGGTCTGACATCAGGGCAACGGCTTCGGCGTCGGTCATCTGGCCGATGAACCAGGCGCGGGCCGCGTCGCCAAAGATCGTCCTGCCGATGGCAAAGCCTTTCACAAGCGGGTGCCGGGCTGCAAGTTGCAACGATGCCGCAAGATCGGCTTCCGAGGCATCGAGGCCAAGGACCACGATCCCGCGCACGTTCGGGTCATTCGCGGTAACGGCAGCGCAGGCCTGCGTCCAGGCAGCCTCGGTCGCGAAGGGCTCCAGCTTCCACCAGTCCGGGTAGATGCCAAGGTCGTAAAACCGCTGGATCACCCGGGCCGAGGTCAGCTCGTCGGTCGGCCCGACCTTGGAAGGGATGATTTCCAGCAGCATCTCCAGCCGGTTGCGGCGGCAGGCATGGAACAGGCGGCGGACGGTGTCTTCCTGCGCGGCCCTGGTCGCGGCGTCGTCATCCGGGTGGTAGAAGCACAGGACCTTGACCACATGTTCCAGCGGCCATTCCATGAGGCCGCCGAAGTCCGGGCCAAGCTCGGGCTCCAGCGTCAGGGGGCGCGAGCCAGGCCATTCCACAGGCCGCCCGATCCACAGGCCGGTGCCCGCCGCCTGAAACAGGGCGTCACGCCCGAGGCGGCTGTCACAAAGCACGCCGTAGCCGGGCTTCCCGTTGGCCACCCGCAGCGCGGCCTTCAGGCACAACTCCTTGAACGCGCCGATCCTGGCCGGGGTCGCACCCTCCATCTGCTCAAGCTGCATCCGGTGGTCGAACGCGAAGACCCGCATGGTGGACAGGTCCTTGTGGCGGTTCGTCGCCCAGTGGATCTGCTCCAGCGCCGCATCCTTGCGCAGCGCCTTTTCGACGACTCCGCGTTTCAGGAAGAACTGCAGCTCCTCCCAGGACGGATAGGCCGGGGTGCAGCCATGGCGGCTGACGGCAAAGGCGCCGCAGGCGTTGGCGTATGTCAGCGCCACCGGCCAGGGTTCCCCGTCGAGCCAGCCTTTCAGGAGGCCCGACATGAACCCGTCGCCGGCACCAAGAACGTTGAAGACCTCGATAGGAAAGCCTGGGCCGGTCTCGCCGTCGTCCAGACTGTCGGGGACAGCCCCCGTGAAGGCGACTGCCCCCATGGGCCCGCGCTTGCAGACCAGCGTCGCTTTGCTCACCGCACGCACGGCGCGCAGCGCGGCGATGGTGTCTGTAGTGCCGCCGGCGATGTGGAACTCTTCCTCGGTGCCGACGATCAGGTCGAAGAGATGCAGCGTCGTTTGCAGCTTGGCGGTGACCTTGGCGCTTTCGATGAACCGGCTTTCGCCGTCGCCGTGGCCAGCCAGACCCCAGAGGTTGGGCCGGTAGTCGATGTCCAGTGCCGTCTGCAGCCCGTGCTTGCGGGCCAGGGTCAGCGCCTTCAGGACGGCCGCCTCGGTCTTCGCGTTGGAAAGATGCGTGCCGGTGGCGACGACGGAGCGGGCCTCGGCAATGAAGCCCTCGTCGATGTCATCCTCGCACAGGGCCATGTCGGCGCAGTTTTCCCGGTAGAAGATCAGCGGGAACTGCTTGTCGTCGCGGATGCCGAGAAGGACGAGCGCCGTCAGCCTTTCGGGGTCGGTCTTGACCCCGCGCACATCGACGCCTTCGCGGGCCAGCTCTTCGCGGATGAAGCGGCCCATATGCTCGTCGCCGACCCGGGTGATCAGCGCCGACCTCAGCCCCAGCCGCGCGGTGCCGGCCGCCATGTTGGTGGGCGAGCCGCCGATGTATTTCTGGAACGACCCCATGTCCTCAAGACGCCCGCCGACCTGCGCGCCGTAAAGGTCGACCGAAGACCGGCCGATGGTGATCACGTCCATGGTCTTGGCGCGGGACATCCGGGCACCTCCATCCAGGGCCGACTCGCCCGTTGCGATGGAACGTTTATTCCATATTTCCGAGTCGGGGAAGAGCTAAGTTTCGCGCCGTGCCGCAACCGCTACCGCCAGCGACAGGGCAAGCGCGATCACCGCCGACAACGAACGGAATGCGCCAAAGTCGATTTCGGTGACGGTCAGAACGGTATCGCCCAGACCTGCAAGCCGGTTCGCCGGTGGATCGGTCAGCAAGACCACCGGCACTCCCCGATCCCGGGCATGGGTGGCAAGGGTCAGGGTTTCTTCGGAATAGGGCGAGAAGGTGATGGCCAGCAGCGCATCGCCGGGCCGCAGGCTGGACCGATGCCCGAGGCCCGCAACGCCATCATGCAGGATCGCGGGAATGCACAATTTGTCGAAGACATAGGCAAGATAGCTTGCCACCGGGAACGACCGACGGAACCCTGCAAGATGGATCGTTCCGGCCCGTGCCAAGACTTCAACCGCTTGATTCAAAGCAGCTTCGTTCAGATCCCGCGCAAGTGCCTCCATCGACTGCCGCCCAGTCTCGACGAACTCGGCGACCAGGGTCGAGGGCTGGCCCGCCCCGCCTGCCTTCAGGTTGGCCAACCGGGTGGCATAGTCGAGAGTGCCGCGTGACAGGGCTTCCCGGAACAGCCGCTGCATCTCGGTATAGCCGGAAAACCCCATGATCTGGCAAAAGCGCATCATCGCCGACGGCGGCACGCCGGCCCCTTGCGCCATCTGGGCAACCGTGGACAGGGCAATCTGGTCCAGGTGGCGGGCGACATGGTCGGCGCATTGCTGCAAGCGGCGCGGCAACTGGCCCTTCAGGCCCAGAAGCCGGTCGCGGAATGCGTCGATGGTCTGCGGCGCATCGCGCAGAACGGTCACGGCGTCTTCCTTCGGCATGGGCGGTTCTCACCTCTTGGCGAGACCAGCATAGCACACGGAACGAACGTTCCAAGCACTTAGACCAAGGGCCGTGCAAACGGGCCGCGCGAAAGAGCAGGGCCCCGGTCACACGGACCGGGGCCTTCGAAAGGACAGCAGAAGCCGAGAGTTACTGGGTCTTCTTGTTGAACTCCGCAAGACCTGTCGCCAGGATATCGTACCATTCGCCGGACTCGCGCATTTCGGTGATGCCGCGGTTCAGCATGGCGATGTACACCCGGCCGCGCGGATTGTTTTTCGAGGTCAGGAAGTGGTAGGAAATGAACGTCGTCAGGGCCGGATTGGTCACGACCTTGTCGGTCACGCCCAGCTCCTTGAAGTTGGCCACCGAGGTCTCGGTCTCGATCGAGTAGATGTCGACTTCGCCTTTCATCAGCATCTCGGCGCAATCCAGCGGGTTCTTCGGCTGCACGACCTCGATCACCGGCGGGGCCAGCCCCTGCACTTCAAGGTCGCCCATCGGCCAGGCTTCCGGGCGGCACAGCTTGGCCCCGGCATAGTCCGAGAACGCCCGCGCATTGGCGAACTTGCTGTCCGGCAGGGTGTTGAAGGTGTAGGCCGCCTCGTAGATCGGCAACGAGAAGTCGAACTCGGTGCACATCCGGGTCGAGAATTCGCCCAGCATGTCCAGCTTGGAACAGTCAGGCGCTTCCCAGGCGATCGATACGTCGAAGGCACCCGAAGGCAGCAGCGTGTCGATATGCGACATCCAGTCGTCGACATAGGCCACGGTGTAGGCGCGGTTGTTGCCGCCCCGCTGCATCGCGGTTGTCGCCATGCGCACGAAAATGCCGCCGCCGGTCAGTGACTCGTCGGTAAACGGGGCCCAGTTGTTCGACGTCACGAATTTCAGCGGCGGCTCGTAGACGTTCGACTTCTTTGCCGTCGCCTGCTGCTTTTCGGTCTCGGCCTGGATGACCGAGCTCAGTTCCTGGTCGGGGGCCAGGCGGCCGTCGGCGCAGGGCAGGACCAGTTGCAGCCCGGCGGGCAGACTGTTCGGGTTCGCCGCCAGCGCGTCACGGTTGGCGTTGAAAATGTTCTGGTAGTCAAAAGTGCCATAGGCTGCCTGGGCGATCGACCCAAGCGTGTCGCCGTCCTTGACGGAATAAGTGGTGCAGGCTTCCTGGGCAGAGGCGATGATGGGCAGCGAGATCATCGCAGCCGCGAGGAACGGCAACCAGAGCAGATGCGAAGCGGTTCTCATTCGGCGGGTTTCCTTTTTGGGACCGTGGGGTGCTGATAACTGGCGCTACCGAAACAATACTGCGAATGTTGCAGCATATGGTTGCATAAATGGCGTGAATAAGGCGATTGAGTGATCAATAGCGGCCCGGAAAGCGCCGCGAGATCCCATGGTGATGGCGTGATCATCAAGCCACCCGCCCCTATTGCCGCTGGCGCTGCAGGGCAAGGGCCGAGGAGACGATGTCATACCACTCGCCGGTCTGGTACATCTCCATCAGGCCCTTGTCCAGTTCGGCCAGCATCGCGACCGCCCGAGCGTTGGACTTGTAGGCGATGACATGCAGGCTGACGATCGTCGACAGTTGCGGGTTCTGCCCGACGGTCGAGATCAGGCCCAGCTTTGCAATGGCCGCATCGCCGACTTCGGCATCGACCGACACCACGTCGGCCTCGCCGGCGGCCAGCGCCCGGAAACAGTCCTTGGCATCGCTGCCGCGCAACAACGTGATCCTGGGCGCCGTCAGCCCGGCAGCATCGAGCACCCCGGTGGTATAGCCTTCGGGACGGCAGATGCGCTTGCCTTCAAAGCCTGCGTAGCTTGTCACCGACATCAGGCCGCTGTCGCGGGTCGCAAAGAAGCCATCGACGATTTCGTAGAACGGCTGCGAAAACACAAAATCGTTGCAGCGCGCCTGGTCACCCGGCGACAGCATGTTCGAGCCTTCGCAGTCCGGGCGGATCCAGGGGAAACTCAGGTCATAGGCACCCGACGGCAGCAGCGCATCGATATGCGCCTGCCAGTCGTTGACGAAGCTGAGGTTGTAGGCGATGCCCGGATCGGCCCGGAAGATCGCCATTTCGACCAGTTGAGTCATCATCCCGCCACCCGGCAGGGTTTCGTCGGCAAAGGGCGCGTAGCCGTTGCCTGTCACGATGGCAATCGGCTTTGGGGCGGGTGCGGCGGCAATCGTCTTCGCGTCGGCGGGCGCGGCCTCGGGCGTTGCGGCAACCGGGGTCACGCTTTCCGGGGCAGCGGAGGTTTCAGGCGCGACGGCGGCGGCGGTCTTTGGATCGCAAGGGATGGACAGGGTGGTGCCGACTTCGATCAGGTCGGCCTTTGCGCCGATGATGGCCACATTGGCGTCGTAGATCAGCCGATAGAGATCGGGATTGCCATAGGCCGCGCGCGCGATGAAGCGTAGGTTGTCCCCAGCCGCGACCTTGTAGGCCGAACAGGCCTCTTGCGCCTGCGCGGCCGCGCCTGACAGCAAAAGCGCAGTGCCGCCGCAAAGCAGGGTCCGTGCGAAAGTCATGATCGTCGCTCCTGTGTCCGCTCGACTGCCGGGTCTGCGCCCTGCGCCCTGGTGCCCGGCCGAAGTCCGGAGACCCTGGTATTCGTTTCGTGTCATGCCTTATCGGCCCTCGTCCGTTGATCCGGGGTCGGCGTCCCGGCGGGACTTCCCCGCCGACCGTTCAGCCGCCCGCCCCAGCGCATCGATCAACGCATCCAGCGGAACCGGCCGACCGCCGACCTTGGGCTCGTTGTCCGCCGGTCGCAAGTCGGCCTTGCCCGTGCCGGGGACGAATGCCTGCCGGTCGGCGGTCATCCCCATGCCTACTGGCCCCCGTCAAGCGCAAGTTGCAGCGTGGCCGTGCTGACCTTCTTGTCGCGGATGATCGAGAATTCCGTCTGCGTCGCCCCGGCCGCCACCAGATCGCGCAGGAGGCTTTCCAGCGCGTCCGGCCCGTCCAGAGGAATGCCGGTGGTCTTGTCGCGGAACAGGATATCTCCCTGTCGCAGCGTGGTGATCTCGGGCCTGGTAACGCCGGTCACGGTGCTGGTCCAGACGTCGTCCACGACCGAGGTCCGCACCGTCACGCCGTTGGTCATGCTGACCAGCCGCACCGCGCCCACGGTCAGAAGGTCGGTCTTGCGACCGGCCTCGGCCCCCGAGTGCTCGACGATCAGCCGCGCTTTGCCGTCCGGATCGACCTGCATGGCGTTCAGAATGGCCGCCGTCAGGGCGTTGACCGTCGGCGTGGGTGCGCCGTTGACGGCGTAGATCGTCATGCCCGGTTGCAGCCAGCCATTGGCTTCGGCCAGACTTGCCGACGCGGACAGGCGCAGCACGACGGTGGTCTGCTGGTTGCCGGTGATCCGGTCGTCCGCCGTGAACGGAAGCTCGGCGTCCCAGGCGGCAAATCCGACCTGGGTCTTTGCCGGGATCCCCGCTGGGGCCTGCGGCGGCGCGGCTTCGGAGGCGGGGTCTGATACAGCCGGTGCGCTGGCCACCGGCTCTGTCGCCAAAGCGGCGGTCTGCGCTGCCGCTGCGGGGTCTGCCGCGCCCGGTTCGACGACCGGTGCCGGTGGTGTCGGCTCTACCGTCGCGGTTGCAGCCGCCGATCCGGTATCGGGCGCGACTGGCGCGGCCGCGGTTCCGGCCGACGCCGCCCCCGAGTCCGCGTTTGCGGGTTCCGTCGTTGCTGTCGGCTCGGTCACGGCCCCGGGTGCGGCCGCAGTTTCGGCCCGAGGCGCAGGATCCGGGGTCGACACCGGCGCCGTCGCGTCGGCAAGCGCGCCGTTTCCGGCGGGGGCGGGATCCTTGGCGACCGGAGGCGCACCAAACATCAGGAAGCCGCCCGCAACCACGACCAGCGCGACCGCCACGCCGGCCACAAGCTGCATCGGCCCCTTGCCCCGCGTCGGCGATGCTTCGGCCGCCGGCCGGGACGCGGCCTTGGCGATTGGCGCGGGCGCCGCCGCTGCGGCGGCGGCCCCGATGCGGGCCTCTTCACGCTGGAAATCGTTGACCAGCCGCGCCACTGCGGCCTCGGTGCCCGGGCCCGGCTCGACCGGCGCGATGGCGGCGGGACCGTTGCCCTCGTACATGTCCAGCCATTCCCGGGCCGATTGCAGCCGCTGCTTCGGCAGCGTGTTCAGCACCTTGTCGATGGCTTCCAGGAAGCCCTTGGGATAGCCCTGAAACCGACCGGTCAGCGGGACATAGGGGTCCGGCCGGTCCTCGGCCAGAGCGCCCAGCCGGGCCTGCCCGTTGACCGGGGCCTCGTCCGAGATCAGGTGATACAGTGTCGCGCCCAACGCATAAAGATCGCTCCACGGTCCCTGTTCCGACCCGGCGATGTAGAATTCCTGTGGCGAGTAGCCGTCCTTCACCACCCGCAGCGCCGACATCGCACGATTGGTCTGGCTGGCCTTTTCACGCGCTGCGCCAAAGTCGATCAGGATCGGTTCGCCGGTCTTGGCGATCAGGACGTTGTCCGGCGAGATGTCGCGGTGCAGCATGTCATGATCGTGGATGAAGCCGACCGCCTTGATCAGTTTGCTGGTGATTTCCACAACCTGATCGGGGGTCGGACGCTCGCCCTCGCCGTCGATGATCTGCTGCAGGTCCAGCCCGTCGATATAGTCCAGCGCCATGTAGGCGGTGCCGTTGTCTTCGAAGACATTGTGCACCGAGACGATGTTCGGATGCACGATCTTGGCCAGATTCCGCGCCTCGCGGACGAAAAGCTGGATGACCGACCGCAATTCCGCCGTGTGTGCGCGCGACCGTGCCGCGACCATGACCTTCGAGCGCCGACAGACCGAAGACGGGAAGCATTCCTTGATGACGACGTCGCGGTCCAGGCTGTCCTTGGCAAGATAGGTGATGCCGAAACCGCCGCTGTTCAGATAGCTGGTGATCGTATACTGGCCCTTGAGCAGCTTCGCGCCCGGCTGCAACTCGTCGACAAGGTCATCGACCTCATCGACTGCGGGCTCCACCGCCTTTTGCTGCGCCATTTCCTTCACCCTTCTTGCAACAGTGCAGAACGCTCCTGCGGATTTGTCCGGTCTTGGGCAGGCCTCAACTGGACAGAGTTCAGCGCCGGGACAATCGTCCACACAAACGCACCAATTCACCCTTTCCGTGATGGTTGTGGATGAGGGCGAAAATGGGGCGATCAAGAGGAGATTTGAAGGATGGCAGGGTTCAACCCTGGCGAGAAGTGCGGTCGCAAAGAGAATTTGCGGATCGGAACCCTTCTGTCTGTTTCGCAGCGGGAATGAATCCCCTCGCGCACTTCAGGCTTGTGGCGCGACGGCACCGCGCCTGGGGCTCAGCCGTGTCGGCGCCGCACGGTCACGGGTCGTCCGGGCAATGCCAGTCGGGCGTCATTGCGGTGGCGCTCAGCCACCACGCGCCCCTTCGCCACAACCGCCAGCCGGTCCGGCCGGAGGCGCAGAGCTTCGGTCGGGTTGCCCGCATCCAGCACGACAAGGCTTGCCACACAACCGGGGCGCAGCCCGTAGCCATCCAGGCCCATGATCGCGGCGTTGGTTTCGGTGACCATGGTGAAGCAGCGCGCCATTTCGGCGGGATGGGTCATCTGCGCGACGTGCAGCCCCATGAAGGCCACGTCCAGCATGTCCGCGGTGCCCAGCGAATACCAGGGGTCCAGCACGCAGTCCTGGCCCCAGCCGACGGGCACGCCCAGGGCCTGCATCTCCTTCACCCGGGTCAGGCCGCGCCGCTTGGGATAGCTGTCGTGGCGGCCCTGCAGCGTGATGTTGATCAAGGGGTTCGGGATCGCCGCCATGCCGCTTTCCGCGATCAGCGGCAAAAGTTTGGACACATAGTAGTTGTCCATCGAATGCATGCTGGTCAGATGGCTGCCCGCCGCCCGCCCCCCGAGGCCATGCCGCTTCACCTCGCGCGCCATCGTCTCGACGTGGCGGCTCATCGGGTCGTCGGTCTCGTCACAATGCACGTCCCACATCAGCCCGCGCTCGGCCGCGATGCGTCCCAGGTCGCGCAGGCTTTCGGCACCTTCCTCCATCGTGCGTTCGAAATGCGGGATGCCGCCGACGACGTCCACGCCCATGTCCAGCGCGCGCAGCAGGTTCTGCCGCCCGGTCTTTGTGCGGTACAGCCCGTCCTGCGGGAAGGCCACCAGCTGCAGGTCAAGGTAGGGCGCGACCTGGCGCCTGACTTCCAGCATCGCCTCGACCCCGCGCAGGTGGTCGGGGGTTGTGTCGACATGGGTGCGGATCGCCAGCAGCCCCATGCTGACGGCCCAGTCGCAATAGACCACGGCGCGGGTGACCATCTCGTCCACCGTGGCAATCTCGCGCAACTCGCCCCACAGCGCGATGCCTTCCAGCAGCGTGCCCGAGGCGTTCACCCGCGGCAGACCGTAGCTGAGCGTTGCATCCATGTGGAAATGCGGATCGACAAACGGGGACGACACGAGGTCGCCCGTCGCGTCGATGACGCGGCCCGCTTCAGCCTCCAGCTTCCCCACCGCCGCGATCCGGTCGCCCCGGATGCCGATATCGGCGACCGTGCCGTCCGGCAGCCTGCCGCCCTTGACCAGAAGGTCGAACATCACCTCTCCCCCTTGTTGTAGGGCACCATGAGCGCCGCGGGCACTTCGGCCCGGCGCGACATCAGGATCAGCGCCAGGATCGACAGGATGAAGGGGAGCGCAAGAAACAGCTGATAGGGCAGGACCGCGCCAAGTTCGGTCTGCTGCAGCCGGATCTGCAGCGCGTCGAAGGCCGCGAACAGGATCGCGCCCAGCAAGGCCTTGCCCGGCTTCCAGCCGCCGAACACCACCAGCGCCACGCAGATCCAGCCGCGCCCGTTCACCATCCCGAAAAAGAAGCTTGAAAAGGCCGACAGCGTCAGGAACGCCCCCCCCACCGCCATCAGGCCGGACCCGACGATCACCGCCCCCATCCGCAGACCGGTGACCGACAGCCCCTGCGCCTCGACGGCCGCCGGGTTCTCGCCCACGGCCCGGAGCGCCAGTCCAAGCGGCGTTCTGTAAAGTGTCCATGCCACCGCGCCCGCCACGGCAAAGGCCGCCCAGGTCAGCGCCGTCTGCGACAGCGCCTCGCCTGCCCAGGGCAGGGCACTCAGCAGCGGAATGTCAAGCGGGCGGAATGGCTCGATCTTCGGCGGGCTGGTCACCTCGGGCAGCATCAGCCGGTAGGCGAAGGACGCGGTCGAACTGGCCAGCAGCGTCACCCCCAGCCCGACGACATGCTGCGACAACCCGAAGGGCACCGTCAGCGTGGACTGCAAGAGCCCGAACAGCATCCCCGCGCCCATCGCCACCGCCACCCCGCCCCAAAGCGGCAGCCCCTGCCAGACCGCCATCCAGCCGGTGAAGGCGCCGATGACCATGATCCCCTCGATCCCCAGGTTCAGCACGCCCGCGCGCTCGCAGATCAGTTCCCCCATCGTCGCCAGGATCAAGGGCGAGGCGATGCGGATCACCGCCGCCCAGAAGCTGGCCGAGATCAGGATGTCGACGATCTCGCTCATCCCCTGACCACCCGGACTTTCGTGAGCAGGATCGCCAGCACCATGCACAGCAGCGCCACCGCCGTCAGCATGTCGGCGATGTAGGTCGGCACACCCGCCGCGCGGCTCATCGCGTCACTGCCCACGAAGATTCCTGCCACGAAGACCGCCGTCACAACCACGCCAAGGGGATGCAACAGCGCCAGCATGGCCACGATGATGCCGGTATAGCCGAAGCCCGGCGAAAGATCCTGCGACAAGAGCCCCTTCAGCCCGGCGACCTCCGACCACCCGGCCAGTGCGGCAAGGCCACCGGACAGAAGCGCGGTCTTCACCAGCACCGCATTGACCGGCATCCCGGCAAAGCGCGCGGCCTCAGGGCTCTGGCCCACGGCGCGGATCTCGAAGCCCAGCGCCGTGCGGGTCTGGATCACCCAGACGCCGATGGCGGCCAGGATCGCCAGCGCAAATCCCCAGTGCAGGCGCAGGCCATCGACGATGCGGGGCAGGCGCGCCTCGGGGATCAGGGCCTGGGACTTCGGCCATCCCATGCCCATCGGATCCTTCATCGGGCCTTCCAGCAGGTAGCTGACGAACAGCAGCATGATGAAGTTGAGCAGCAGTGTGGTGACGACCTCGTCCACCCCGAGCCGCGTCTTCAGGAGGACCGGCCCCAGCAGCAGCGCCGCGCCCGCCAGCATCGCGACCAGGGCCGAGACCGGCAGCACCAGCAGACCCCCCAGCGCCCCGGTTCCCAGCAGCACGGTGACGATGGCCCCCGCATAAAGCTGCGCCTCGGCCCCGATGTTCCACAGCTTTGCCCGGAAGGCCACCGCAACGGCCAGGCCGGTGAAGATCAGCGGCGTCGCGCGGTTCAGCGTCTCCAGGATTGCCAGTTTCGACCCCAGCGCACCCACGGCGATCTGTCCAAGCGTGGCCAGCGGACTGGCCCCCGCAAGCAAGGCCAGCCCCATCGCGACCACCATGGTTGCGGCGATCGCCAGCGCCGGCAGGCCAAGGCGGCGGGCGGTCGAGGGATTGGCGACGGGTTCAAGCCGCATGGGCACTCTCGAACTTCTGGCCCGCCATCCACAGGCCAAGCTCGGGTGCCGTCATCGTCCCGCGGGCAAAGCCGGGCGACAAACGGCCTTGAGAAATCACATGAATAATATCTGACAAGCCAATGATTTCATCAAGATCTTCCGAAATCAGAAGCACCGCCGTCCCCCGGTCGCGTGCAGCAATCAACTGCGACTGCACATAGGCAATCGCGCCGACGTCAAGGCCGCGGACCGGCTGGTTCGCCAGGATGATCTCCGGTGCCTCCCGGATTGAACCGCCTGCCAGCGCCCGCCCCAGGATCAGCTTCTGCATGTTGCCCCCCGACAGAAGCCGGATGCGCGTCTCCGGTCCCGGGCAGCGCACGTCGTAGCCCTTGATGATCGCTTCCGCAAAGCGCCGCGCCGCGCGCCAGTTCATCCAGCCCCGGCGCGAGAACCGGCTGCGATAGGTTTCCAGCACGGCATTCTCGGTCAGGTCGAAATCGCCGATCGTGCCCTGGTGATGACGGTCCTCCGGGATGCGCGCGATGCCCTGCGCCAGGGCGATGCCGGGCGACCAGTCGCGCACCGGCCGGTCGCGCAGCGTCAGGCGGCCCGAAGCGGGGCGGGCGAGGCCGCCGATGATCTCGGCCAGCGCGGCCTGCCCGTTGCCCGAAACCCCCGCCAGCCCGGTGATCTGCCCCGCGCGCAGGTCCAGCGTCACCGCCTTGAGCCCCGGCACTGCGCCCCGGTCGGGCGTCGAGACGCCGTCCACCCGCATCAGGACCGCGCCTGCCGCCCGCGCCTCGGCACGGGGCAGGGACAACTCCCCCCCGACCATGAGGGCGGCAAGCGCGCCCCTGTCGGTGGCATGGGTGTCGACCGCGCCCACCACGCGCCCGTGACGCAGCACGACACAGCGGTCGGCAATCGCCATGACCTCGTGCAGCTTGTGGCTGATGAAGATCACCGAAAGCCCCAGACCAGTGGCCCGGCGCAGGGTGGCAAACAGCGCCTCCGCTTCCTGCGGGGTCAGTACGGCGGTCGGCTCGTCCAGGATCAGGATGCGCGCGTCGCGGTAAAGCGCCTTCAGGATCTCCACCCGCTGCCGCTCGCCCACCGACAGCCGCCCGACCCTGGCATCGGGATGCACCGACAGCCCGAAGTCGCGCGACAGGCGCTCCACCTTTTCTCGCGCGGCCCCGACGCCGCGTGCCCATAGCCGCTCGGTCCCCAGGCGGATGTTCTCAAGCACCGTCAGGTTTCCCGCCAGCGCGAAGTGCTGGTGCACCATCCCCACCCCGGCTGCCAGCGCCGCGCGCGGATTGCCCGGGGCGAGAGGCTGGCCGAAGACCTCGATCGTTCCCGCGTCGGCCAGATAGTGACCGAAAAGCACGTTCATCAGCGTCGTCTTGCCGGCACCGTTCTCGCCAAGCAGGGCAACCACTTCGCCGCGCCGCAGGGTCAGGCTGACCGCGTCGTTGGCCTTCAGAGCGCCGAAGCGTTTGGAAATGCGGTCGAGGCGGAGAACGATCTCCGCCTCGGGCATCGGCCGGCTCACGACGATTTCGGCTCGCTGTCGTCGACGGTCACGGTCAGGCTGCCATCCATGATCGCCGCCTGCTTCTTGGCCACCAGCGCCATGACCTCGGCCGGGACCTTGCCCTCGAAGGTGCCAAGCGGAGCCAGCGAGCTGCCGCCGTTGATCATGTAGGAATAAACGCCGTAGTTGTCGGCCTTGAACGCGCCCTGCTGCACCGCTGCCAGCGCCGCGTTCAGCGTCGGCTCGAAGTGCCACAGGGCCGAGGTGACCACGGTCTCGGGATAGTCGGCCTGCGTGTCGATCACGTTGCCGATCGCCAGCACGCCGCGTTCCTTGGCCGCGTCCGAGACGCCGAAGCGTTCGGCATACATCAGATCCGCCCCGCCATCGATCATCGCGAAGGCGGTTTCCTTGGCTTTCGGCGGGTCGAACCACGACCCGATGAAGCTGACCTGGAACCTGGCGTCCGGCTTCACTTCGCGCACGCCTGCCATGAAGGCGTTCATCAGCCGGTTGACCTCGGGGATCGGGAAGCCGCCGACCATGCCGATATTGCCCTTGGTCATGCCGCCCGCGACGATGCCCGAGAGATAGGCCGCGTCCTGGATGTAGTTGTCGAAGACTGCCAGATTCGGGTTCGCGGCCGCGTCCGGCGGGAAGGACGACCCCAGCAGGAAGGCCACGTCCGGGTATTCGGCGCAGACTTCGCGCGCTTCGGCCTCGGCCCCGAAGATCTCGCCCACGATCAGCTTGACCCCCGCCTCGGCATATTCGCGCATGACGCGGGGGTAATCGGTGTTCGCCACGTTCTCGGTGTAGGCATAATCCACCGTGCCCGCCGCTTTCAGCGCCTCGGCCGCGATGTGGATCCGGCTGACCCACTGCTGCTCGACCGGCACCGTGTAGATGCCCGCCATCTTGACCGGCTCTTGCGCCAGAGCCATGCGCGGCAGGTTCGCCGACAGCGTCACAGCCGCCCCCCCAAGCAGAAGCCCGCGCCGCGAGACCGTGAAGGTTCCTTTGATCATCTGGTTGCCCATCCCGTTGCTGATTATGAAAGGATTTTTACCAAGAGGTAAAACCCCTTGCCGATTCGATACAAGCGGCAGTTTGCCAAGACAGGTTTCGTGCCCCGTGATCACCTGTCCGATTAAATCATCAGCATATCATTGCCTTGGGGCTGCGAACGAATGCAACTTGTGAACTTTGGCCAGGGTTGCGGCAGGACGCCCGAGGCGATCCACCCGGCTGCCACAGCCAAGGCTGCCCGCGACAAGGCCGGATCGCTGATATGCGCATGCCGCTCGACCAGCCAGACATTGGCCGGACGGGGCGCGCGAATCTCGTCGCAGGCCGACGCCAGGACCTCGGGGTCGACCTGCCGCTCATCGGGAAGGCCAATTCCTGCGGGGCAGCCCGCATTCACCTGTATATATTGTAAGCGCAATTCCGGCTTCTTGCCTATCAGGCGCTCAACACCCTTTGCACGATCCCCGGCTCTTTTGCGATCAGCGCCAGCAAAACCCGCGCCGGGCCATCGGGCACGCGGCGTTCCTGTTCCCAGTTCAGCAGCGTCGCCTTCTTCACCCCGATGGACCGGGCAAACTCGGCCTGGCTGAGGCCGGTGCTGGCGCGGATCGCCTTCACGTCGGGGGCGTCGGGGACCTCGATGTGGTGGACGACATAGCCTTCGCGGGCGCCTTGAAGGTAGGCCTCGACCTCTTGCAGGCCGCGCATGATCGAATCGTAGGCTTTCGTCATTTCTTTTCTCCGTAGGTTCCGGCGATCTGTGCTGCGGCTTCGGTCATCGCTGCCTGTTCGCCTGTCGTCACGTTGCCCCTTACATTCTTGGCAAAGACGTCCATCAGGAAAACCGGCAAGCCTTGGCCGGGTGCATAGAAATGTATCGTGCGGAAGCCGCCACTTTTCCCGCCGCCTTCCCGCGCAAAGCGCACCTTTCGCAGACCGCCACCAAGCGACACACCTGCCTCTGGCTGCGCGGACAGGGTGTCAACGATCCTCATTCGCTCTGCCTCGGTCAGCAGCGCCTTTGCCTTGCGCGAGAACTCTGGCGTTTCCACGACCGTGGTAAGCATATATGCGCCATTGGCACATGCGTCAATGGCTTACACATCCAACTCCTCCACAAACCGGGCATTCTCCTGAATATACTGAAACCGCAATTCTGGCTTCTTGCCCATCAGGCGCTCCACGAGGTCGCTGGTGTCGCCCGGCTCGTCCTCGTCGATACTGACCCGGATCAGCTTGCGGGTCGCGGGGTTCATCGTGGTGTCCTTCAGGTCCTTGGCGTCCATCTCCCCTAGCCCCTTGAAGCGCTGGACGTCGATCTTGCCTTTGCCTCCCAGCCCCTTGGCAAGCCAAAGCTCCTTCTCGGCATCGTCCGCCACATACATCCGCCGCGCGCCTTGGGTCAGGCGATAGAGCGGCGGGCAGGCGAGATACAGATGCCCCTTGTCGATCAGGGGGCGCATCTGGGTGAAGAAGAAGGTCATCAACAGGCTCGCGATATGCGCGCCGTCGACGTCGGCGTCGGTCATGATGATGATCTTCTCATAGCGCAGGTCGTCGAGCTTGAAGCGGGTGCCCATGCCGGTGCCAAGCGCCTCACAGAGGTCGCGGATTTCCGCGTTTTCGTTCAGCTTGGCCGAGGCGGCGCCAAGGACGTTCAGGATCTTGCCCTTGAGGGGGAGGAGGGCCTGCGTCTCACGGCTGCGGGCGCCCTTGGCGGAACCCCCGGCAGAGTCACCTTCGACGATGAAAAGCTCGGTGTTGTCGCGGGTCTTGGAGGAGCAGTCGGTGAGTTTGCCGGGCAGGCGCAGCTTCTTGGTGGCGGTCTTGCGCTGGGTTTCCTTTTCCTCACGCCGACGCAGGCGTTCTTCGGCGCGCAGGACGAGGAAATCGAGGATCGCCCCGGCGGATTTGGTGTCGGCGGCAAGCCAGGTGTCGAAATGGTCGCGGACGGCGTTTTCGACCCATCTGGCGGCTTCCTCGGTGGAAAGCCGGTCCTTGGTCTGGCCGACGAACTGCGGCTCGCGGATGAAGATCGACAGAAGCGCGCAGCCGCCGGTCAGAAGGTCCTCGCGGGTGATCTCAACGGCCTTGCGGTTCTTGACGCGTTCCCCGTAGGCGCGGATGCCTTTCAGGATCGCGGCCCAGAACCCGGCCTCATGCGTGCCGCCTTCGGGCGTGGGGACGGTGTTGCAGTAGGAATGCAGGTAGCCGTCCTGCGCGGGCGTCCAGTTGATCGCCCATTCGACCGAGCCGGGGATCTGGTATTTCTCCTCAAAGCTCACCCGCCCGGCGAAGGGGCGTTCGGCGTAGGTGGTGAGTTTCTTGAGGGAGTCATTGAGGAAGTCGGCGAGGCCGCCGGGGAAGTGGAAGGTGGCCTCTTGCGGGGTGTCGCCGTCGGTTTGAGCGGTCTTCCAGCGGATTTCCACGCCGGAAAAGAGATAGGCCTTGGACCGGGCGAGCTTGTAAAGGCGGGCGGGTTTCAGGGTCTGGTGGCCGAAGATCTCAGGATCCGGGTGGAAGGTGACGGTGGTGCCACGGCGGTTCTGGACGGGGCCGAGCTTCTGGATCGGGCCACGCGGGATGCCGCGCGAGAAGCTTTGTTCGTAAAGCTCCTTGTTCAGCGCGACCTGCACGGTCATCAGGTCCGAAAGCGCGTTGACGACCGAGGAGCCGACGCCGTTGAGGCCTCCGCTGGTGGAATAGGACTTGGCGTTGAACTTGCCGCCGGCGTGGAGGGTGCAGAGGATCACCTCCAGCGCGGATTTGCCGGGGAATTTGGGGTGCGGGTCGACGGGGATGCCGCGCCCGTTGTCGCGCACGGTGACGGAGTTGTCGGCGTGAAGCTCCAGCTCGATCCGGTTGGCGTGGCCCGCGACGGCCTCATCCATCGCATTGTCGAGAATCTCGGCGACCATGTGGTGCAGCGCGCGCTCGTCGGTGCCGCCGATATACATGCCGGGGCGCTTGCGGACGGGCTCCAGGCCTTCGAGGACCTCGATGGAACTGGCGTCATAGGTCGAGGCGCCGGAAAGGAGGTCGTTGGACATGGGATCACCTGTTCAAATGCGCAGGCATTAGAGCATTGATGGGCCTTCGGGCGCAAGATGTGGGGGGTGGCCGTGGGCTGGGGCACGGCCTAGGCTAGGGGCAAAGCAAAGGAGGACAAGCGATGCGGGTGTTGTTCACGGGCGGATCGGGCAAGGCGGGGCGGCATGTGGTGCCCTATCTGGTGGCGCAGGGGCACAGGGTGCTGAACTTCGACCGGGTGCCCTTGGGGTTGGCCGGGGTGCATGACCTCATGGGGGATATCTGCGACGCGGGGCAGGTCTATTCGGCGATGCGGACCCATGCGGGGTATGAGGAGATGGAGGACGGCGCGGCGAAGCTCTTCGACGCGGTGGTGCATTTCGCCGCCGTCCCCCGGTATGGGATGGTGCCGGATACCGAGACCTATCGGGTGAACACGGTCGGGACCTACAACGTCCTCGAGGCGGCGCTGAAGATGGGGATCCGCAAGGTGATCATCGCGTCTTCAGAGACGACCTACGGGGTGTGTTTCAGCGATGGCGTGGTGGACCCGAAGGTGCTGCCGCTGGAGGAGGATTACGACATCGACCCGATGGACAGCTACGGCATGTCGAAGAAGGTGAACGAAGTCACCGCGCGCAGCTTTCAGCGGCGGTTCGGTGCGGATGTCTATGCCTTGCGGATCGGGAATGTGGTGGAGCCGCATGAATATGCGACTTTGTTCCCGCCGCTGGCGCAGGACCCCGGCCTGCGGCGGCGCATCACCTTCAGCTACATCGACGCACGGGACCTGGGGCAGATCGTGGACTTGTGTTTGCGCAAGGACGGCCTCGGGTTCCAGGTGTTCAACGCGGTGAACGACGAGAACGCGGTGCCGCAGCCGAACGCGGAGCTTCTGGCTCGGTTCTTCCCGAACGTGCCCCTGTCACGCCCGGTGGGAGAACGGGAGGGGCTTTTGTCCAACCGGAAGATCCGGGAGGTGCTGGGGTTCACGGAGCAACACAACTGGCAGAAGTATGTCCCCTGATCCGGGCGTCGGCCTTGGGGGGTTTCACACCCCCCAAACCCCCCGTGGGATATTTCGCGAAGAGAAAGTCGATCTTCAGAGCGCGCGCGTTAACGTTAATCGGGTGTTTACGCGAATCGCCGCACAGTGATCGGGCGGTACAGGCGGGGACGCCGATGACCGCGAAGGGAAAGACACCCCGCGGCTTGGCCTGGCCTCCCGCGGGGTGTTGCCGCGTTAGGCAGAATACCTGTCTATGCCGGGCCTCAGACCTGGCGGTCCGGCCTGGCAAAGCGCATTCGGGCCATCGGCTTTCTCTTCCCCAAATATCCCACGGGGGGTGCGGGGGGTGTGAAACCCCCCGCTTCTGCCGGGTCCGCGGTCACGCCGGCTCGGCCATTCTTCCCGCCCACATCCGCTGGAACGCGGCGCGCGACTGGCAGGCCTCCAGCCAAGCCTTCACCGCCGGGAACTCGGCCAGCAGCGTCGGGTGCGACTGGGCGTAGCGCAGGCATTCTGCGAGGTTCAGGTCGGCGACGGTGAAGCGGTCTGCGACGAGGTGGGAGTGTGCTGCCAGATGCGCCTCCAGCCGCTTCAGCGGACGACGGAGTTTTTCGGCGCAGATGCTTATGGCGGCCTGGCCTTCGGGGGTTTTGTCGCCACCGGCCCCGACCACGTTCAGGATCTCCAGCGCCGGGGTTTCGATGGCGGTCACGGCCAGAAGCGTCCATTGGTCGGTCAGCGCGGCCTCGACGGGGGTTTGCGGGCCGAGGTCGCCGCCGCGGGTGCGGGCGATGTGGTTGGTGATGGAAAGCGACTCGGTCAGGACGAGGTCGCCCTCGACCCAGGCCGGGATCTGGCCTTGCGGGTTCACCTTCAGGAAAGCGGGCGAGGCGGTGTTGAGGGGCGCGTCGTGGGCGCTCGCCTGGGCCAAGCGGTAGGCCTGGATGACGGGGACATGCTCGAACGCTTCGTCCAACTCGTAAAGCAGCCAGATCGGGCGCGAGGCGCGGCTGCGGAAGACGCCGTAGAGGGTGGGCATGGGGAACTCCTTTGCGACTTGGGCGCGAGACTATGCCGGACGCCGTCCGGGCAAAAGGGGTCGGAGATCAAACGCCGCGGTGCGGCCGAAGCCGCGGCTTGTGAAGCCCGCGCGGGCGGCGTAATCCGGCGGCATGACTGGAAAGCTGACCACCACTGCCCATGCGAGGGAAACGCTCGTGCTGGGGCTTCCCCTTGTCGGCTCGTCGCTGGCGCAGATGGCGCTGCATGTGACCGATACGGTCATGGTCGGCTGGTATGGCCTGGTGCCTCTGGCAGCGGTGGTGCTGGGGGCTTCGTCCTTCTTCATCGTGTTCGTGGTCGGGTCGGGCTTTGCCAAGGCGGTGATGCCGATGGTGGCGGCGGCGCTGGGCCGGGAGGACGAGGCCCAGGTCCGGCGCGACACGCGGATGGGGCTGTGGCTGTCGATCGGCTACGGGATCGTGGTGATCCCGGTCTTCTGGTGGTCCGGGCCGATTCTGCTGGCGCTGGGCCAGAATGCCGAGGTGTCTGCCATCGCGCAGGACTACATGCGGATCGTTGGCTTCGGCATGGTGCCCGCGCTGGCAGTGACGGTGCTGCAAAGCTATCTGTCCGCGCTGCACCGGACGCAGGTGGTGCTTTGGGTGACGCTGGCGGCGGTGGGGCTGAACATCGCGGTCAACTGGGCGCTGATCTTCGGCAACTGGGGCTTGCCCGAAATGGGCGCGCAGGGCGCTGCCTTCGCGACGATCTCGACGCAGCTGCTGTCGTTGGTCGTCCTGTGCATCTACGCCTGGGCCCTGCCCGAGCTGCGCCGGTTCCGGCTGTTCCAGCGGTTCTGGCGACCGGATTGGCCCGCGATGCGGCAAGTCTGGCGGCTGGGCTTGCCGATCGGGCTGACCGGGCTGGCGGAAGGCGGGTTGTTCCAGGCCTCGGCACTGATGATGGGCTGGATCGGCACGGTCGAGCTGGCCGCCCATGGCATCGCGCTGGAGGTGGCGGCGCTGACCTTCATGCTGCATGTCGGGCTGTCGAGTGCGGCGACGATCCGCATCGCGCGGTTCGACGGGCAGGGGGACCGGGTGGCGCTGCGGCAGGCGGCGGGGGTGGCGGTGGCGATCTCCTTTGGGGTTGCGGCGCTGTCGGTCGCGCTGTTCCTGGCGGTGCCGGAGCGGATCGTGGCGCTGTTTCTGGATCTTCGGAAGCCGGAGAGCGCCGGGATCCTGGCCTATGGCGCGGCGCTTCTGGTGCTGGCGGCGCTGTTTCAGCTGGCGGATGGGATGCAGGTCATGGCGCTGGGCCTGTTGCGCGGGGTGCAGGACACGCGGGTGCCGATGTGGCTGGCGGCGGTCAGCTACTGGTTGATCGGCATCCCGGCAAGCTATGTGCTGGCTTTTCCCCTGGACTACGGCGGGCAAGGCTTGTGGCTGGGGCTGGTGGTCGGCCTGTTCTGCGCCGCTGGCAGTCTGATGTGGCGGTTCTGGCGGCTTGTGCGCTAGATCGGGATGATGTCTGCTGGAAACATCATCCCGATCTCGGTTCTTGGTGGTCGCGTGATTGACGCGGAAAACCGGAGTCCACTTTTCCTCATCACGCTAACGCCAGAGATGCGCGAAGCCGGCCAGGCGGCCCTGCAGTTTCGACAACAGCCGGTTCGCCCGCCCCGGATGCGGGAGGGCGCCGCTTGCCAGCCGGTCGAGGGCCACTTCGGGCGGGCAGGCGCGGCGGCTGACCGGGTCCCAATAGCGCGGATAGGCGATCAGCGCGGCATGGGCGAGCCGCGCCAGGTCCGGCCCCGGGCCGCGCCAGGGCGGCACCGGGCCAAGATCGCGTGTCAGGCCCCAGCCGGCGTAGAACGGAGCGCCAAGGCAGGTGACGGGCACGCCGCGGATCAGCGCCTCGAAGCCCAGCAGCGAGGTCATGGTCCAGACCTCCTGCACCTGCGCCAGAAGGCGGGCCGGGTCGCAGCCGACGGCGACCGCATCGGCAAGACCGGCCAGATCGGCGGGTTGAACCCTCCCCGGGCGCAGACCCGCCTCGACGTCCGGGTGCGGCTTGTAGATCAGGACGCCCGTTGGGTTGGCCGCCCGCACCGCTTGCACAAGCCCGAGGTTGGTCCGCACCCCGCCTGCCGCCTTGCGGATCGAGGCGTCGTCCTCGACCTGTCCCGCGACGAGGATGCGGTGACCCTCGGGCAATGACGGCAAGCCGCCGTCCAGATTGTATTTCGACAGACCGCTGTCCTGCAGCCGGGCGATCAGCGCCTCGGCCCGGTCCCGTCCGCCGGGGGGCAGCGGTGCCGCGATCAGCCGGTCCAGCCGCGAGGGTCGGGTGGGATCATAATAGATGCCGAGATCGTCCGTCACCAGCGACAGGGGCGGCACCAGTTCGGCACCAAGCCCGCGCGAGCGCAGAAAGCCGTCTTCGACCCGCAGGCAATGAGCGGCAGGGGCAAAGCCTTGCGGCTCTTTCCCCGCCCAGACCAGCAGCCTGCGCCCCGTGGCCACGGCCAGCCGGTCGGCCTGCGCCGGTCCGTCGCGAAAGCGCAGCGGCCTTTCGCCCCCGAACACAGCCTGCAGGCGCGGGCGCTTCCAAAGCCGCATTCCGGCCGCGACATGGCCCTTGGCATCCTCGCGAAAGGCACGCATCTCGGCCTCGAGCTGGCGGATCACCTCCTCCAGCCCGCAGAGACGGTCGCGGCAAGGGTCATACCAGGTGGGCGCCAGGATCATCGCCCCGGCGAACAGTGCCTCGCGCGTCAGGGACCGGGTGCGGCGGGGCAGGGGACGGTCGTCGCGCGTCAGTCCCCAGCCGGCATAGAAGGGCTGGCCGAAGACCCGGGGACGGTGGCCATGCAGGATCGCCTCGAACCCCATCTGGGAGGAGACGGTGTAGACTTCGGCCGCTCCGGCCAGCAGGCGGTGCGGCGAGACGGCCGCGGTCGACAGCGTGACGCGGCCGCCGGAATCCGTCGGGCCGAAATGCCCGGGGCGCAGGCCAAGCGCGGTCTCGGGATGCGAGCGGATGACGATGCGCGCCTCTGGGTGATCGCGCAGGGCAGTGGCGAGCATCGCGCGGAACGTGGCGGCAGAGGCCCCCGAATGCCGGATCGAGGCATCTGCCGCAGTCTGGTCGACAAGCAGCACATAGCCCGGATCAGGTGGGGGCAGGTTTGGCTCATGATTGTTGTATTTCGATAAGCCGACCTCAAGAATACACTCAATTAGCCGAGTTGCTTCATGTAGAATGTTCGAATTTTGTAAATCCGTGGAATTCAGGATCCTTTCCAGCCGCGAGGGCGCGCTGCTGTCGAAATGCACGCCGACCGGATCGATCAGCAAGCCGACCGGGGCCTCGCCCCGTGCCCGGCCGGGATGGACCGAGCGCAGGAAAGCATCCTCGACCCGTACCAGCGGCACCCCGCGTCGGGCGGCGACGGCCTCGCCGCGCCAGGCGGTCGGACTGCGGCCCCAGACCAGGACGCCATCGCGCGGACCGGGAAGACCCGCATGCAGGTCATGCCCGGCCAGTTGCAAGACCCGGTGCAGCCGGGCATTGCGCACCAGCGACAGGTTCTGATGGCACAGCCGTCGAGGCACCCCGGTCAGCGGCTCGATGCCATCCGCGCCGGACACGGGGGCCGTCACCCTCCGGTGTTGGCGGTATTGGCAAGGCCCGTCGCGGCAGTGGTCGTGCCGGTGATCGCCCCGAGCGTCTTTTGCCACTGCACGAAGGGTGCCTCGGTGACATAGAGCGTGTCGCCGTCACGGATCATGAAGTCGCGCGCCTCGAACAGGCCCGTCGGCTCGGTCAGGTCGAGGACGTAGACGATCCGCTGGTCACCGATCAGGTCGCTGCGGCCGAGGACCGCGCGGGCGATTGCCTCGCTTTCGTCGCGCAGCACGAACACGCCGGTCGGATCGGCGGACATCGTGGAAAGGCCGCCGACCGTGGCGATCGCCTCGAGCGCCGACATGGTTTCGGAATCGAACGGCACCAGGCTTTGCGCACCCGTCGCCCCCAGCGCAAGGAACTTGCGGCTGTCCTTTTCAACCACGATCTTGTCGCCGGCCCGTAGGGCGATGTCGAGGTTCGGATTCTCGAAAAGATCGTTCAGCCAGATCTTGCCGGTGTATCTGCCGCGCGTCACGCGGACGATGGCGATCGCGGGATCCACCGTGACACCCCCGGCCTTGGCCAGCATCGTGCCAAGCGTCCGGGTCGAGGCCTCGATCGGGTAGACGCCGTTCAGCCCGGCCTGGCCCGAGATTGACACGGTGGACCCTTCGCCGGGCCGCCGCGAGACGCTGACCTGCGGGTCCGGGGTCTGGTCTTCAAGCTTGCGGGTGACGGCCTGACGCAGGCCTTCGGGCGTCAGGCCGGCGGCCTTTATCCGCCCGGCATAGGGAATGTAGATGAAGCCCTGCCCGTCGACCTGGATTTCCGACAGGCCCGACACGCGCTGGCCGGTGTTGCCCAGAAGTGGCTCGTCCTTGACGTTCTCGTAGACCGTGATGTTGATCGTGTCGCCCGAGGAGATCATGTCCGACGCCACGACACCGGCGTTGCGAAAGCTGTCGCTGAAGCCGAAGACGGGCTGCACCGCCGTTGCCCGCGCCACGGCGGGCGTCACGGCGACGACGAAGGCGTCGCCCTTCTGATCGACCGAGCCGGCAAGGATTTCGCGCTTGTTCGGACCGGACCGGGGCAGGCCGCAGGACGCAATCATGGCCACCGATGCCAGCAGCACAACGGCCCGTGCCGTGTGGGTCAACGTGATCGTCACTCTTTACGTCCCCTGCGTTCTGCGTCGGATTTTTGTTCCGGAAACCTTAGCGACTGCGTCCGCGCAAGGCTACACCTGCGCGCTGAATTCAGCGGACAAGACGCAAATGTTGCCGGGGTGCCGCGCTGCCTTGCGCCAGAGCCTGATAGGGATCGGCGGGCGAAAGCATCAGATCGACAACCTGACGCAGCAAGGCCCGCCGTCCCCGCGCGGAGTAGAAGCCGCCCACCAGCTGCGAGGTTTCCAAAAGGAAGTGCCGGTAGTCGCGGTAGGCGCGGGTGTCGGGGCGTTCGGGGGCTGCAAAGAACGCTTCCAGCGGTTGCGAGGAGACGAATTCCGGCTTGGCATAGACCGCCGCCCCGAAGGTTCGCAGCGGCAATCCGCGCCACAAGGCCTGCTGCCCCGCAGTCGAATTCACCGTGACCGCCGACCGCGCGTCGTTCATCAGTCGGGCCAGCTTGCCGCCCCGCACGAAGTGGACACGGTCGCTGACGCCGTGCAGGCGGGCCAGGCGGCGGATTTCCGGCTTAAGCGCCACCCGCCCGTCCTCCAGCGGATGCGCCTTGAAGACAAGGTGATGGTGGCGCGGGGCGCCCTTGGCAAAGCCCTCGATCACCAGGGCCAGAAACTCGGTCATCGAGGCAAAGGGCGAATGGTCGCGAAAGCTGGAATCATGTTCAAGCTGCAGGATCGCGAGGTGAAACGGAAAGCCGCCGTTGCGGATGCGCAGGGTCGCAATGCGGCGCTCCAGCCGGTGCAGGGGCATCAGAAGAAAACGCTTGAGATAGAGGCGGAATTCCTGCCCGACGGTCAGCGCCCGGTGCGGGCGGAAGTTTGCATAGGCACGGAAGCCCAGCGCGACGAAGCCATGATAAAGCGCGCCCCAGAACATGTGCTGGCGCATGTCGCCCCAGGTGGCGGGGACGTCCGGAAGGTCGAGGTCGATCCTGGCCAGTGCGGCCTGCATGTCGCGCACCGCCAGGTCCATCAGCCGGGAATGCCCGTTCGACCCGTCCCGTTCGTAGGTGACCCAATAGGGGCGGAGGTAGCCTTCCTCGAACACATGCACGGTGAGCCCGCGCGCGCGGGCGACCCGGATCGCCTGGGCATGGATCGGCCGGGTGTCGCCATAGACGACCAGATCGGTGATCGCGTGCCGGGCCATGATCTCCGCGCAGCTTTCGGGCCAGCGGTCATGGCTGCCGTCAAAGGCGATGTAGCCCGGCCCCGGCCAGAAGACCCGGTCGCCCAGGTTGAAGCCCACGCGCCAGACCTGCCCCCCCGCCGCCAGGACCTGACGGCCCAGCCGGTGAAACCAGGGGCCATGCGGGCCTTGCAGGAACAGGAATCGGCGCGGGTCGGTCAACACTGGGCCTTGCTTTCGGGCTGCGTCAGTCTTGCGTGGAAGGGCTGACAAAGGGTTAACCGATCATGGCGTCAACTGCGCAAGGCTTGCAAGCCGCCGGCGCGCGCTTTACCTCGGTTGGGCAGGCGAAGGAGCGGGGCCATGTTCACCGGAATTGTCACTGATGTCGGCCGGATCGTCGAGACCAAGGTCACCGGCGATCTGCGCGCACGGATCGCCACGCGCTACGACGTGGCGGGCATCGACATCGGCGCCTCGATCGCCTGCGACGGGGTCTGCCTGACGGTTGTGGCGCTTGGGTCAGAACCGGAGGGGTGGTTCGACGTCGAGATCAGCGCCGAAACCCTGTCGAAGACCAATATCGGGCGCAGCGGCTGGCCGGTGGGCAAACGGATCAACCTGGAGCGCGCGTTGCGGGTGGGGGACGAGCTTGGCGGACACATCGTCTCGGGCCATGTCGACGGGGTGGCCGAGGTGGTGCGGGTCGCGCCCGAGGGCGGGTCGGTGCGGGTGACCTTCCGCGCGCCGGAGGCCTTGGCGCGCTTCATCGCGCCGAAAGGGTCGGTGGCCTTGAACGGCACATCCCTGACGGTGAACGAGGTCGAGGGGGCGGAATTCGGGGTGAATTTCATTCCCCATACCCAAAGTGTCACGACATGGGGCGAGGTGGCGGTCGGGGACCGGGTGAACCTGGAGGTCGACACGATGGCCCGCTACGTGGCGCGGCTGCGCGCGTATGGCTGAGGTGAGGCCGGGGGTTTCACACCCCCGGACCCCCGTGGGATATTTGGGGAAGAGAAAGACAATTTTAGTCAAATGCTGCGGAGTTCTTGTTGGGCGAGATCGGGCATAACGGCGGGCCGTCGCTGGCGGGCGGGGTCAGTTGGCGCAAGCACTGTTGGTCGGCGGCGCGGGAGCGGTTGTTGCCTACGCTTCCCATCGAGGTGGTGCGGCTTCGGGTGAAGCGGGCGCAGGCCTTGGGGCTGGATTACAGGACCTATGCCGGGGTGCGGGCGGCGACAGGGCAAGACGTGGTGGCGTTCCTGTTTTCCTCCAATGCGTTGCGGGTGTGCCTTGTGCGCCCCGCGATGCCGGAGGACCGGGCGGCGAAGTTGGCGGTCGTGCGGTGTGGCAAGCTGGCGCTGGCGGTAGAGCCGCTGACGCCTGGCATGGTGGTGGCCGCCAATCCCTCGGCGCTGGATGGGGCGTATCCGGCACCTTATGCGCTGGCCAGTTTCGGCGCGATGCGGGAGCGGCTGCGGGCGGCCTTGGGGAAGGTGCCGGGGGATCGGGTGATCCTGGTGGGCGATCTGGGCCTGGAGCGCGACTGGTGCGCGGCGGGGCGGCTGGCGGGGTATCTGCCGGCGGAGCGGTATTTCAGCCGATGAGAAACGGCGGCCCCCGACGGACCGCCGTATGCAGAGCCTTTCGGATCAATCAGGCCGCGCGGCCGACCAGTACGCTGTCGACGGTCTTCGCAGCACCCGCCTCATCGACGCCCGACACGGCGGCGACCTCGCGGGTCAGGCGTTCCAGGGCGGCCTCATAAAGCTGACGCTCGGAGTAGCTTTGCTCGCGCTGGTCGTCGCTGCGGTGCAGGTCGCGCACGACCTCGGCAATCGACAAGAGGTCGCCGGAGTTGATCTTCTGTTCATATTCCTGCGCGCGGCGCGACCACATCGCGCGCTTGACCTTGGCCTTGCCCTTCAGGGTGTCCAGCGCCTTGGTCACCACGTCGGGGGCCGAGAGGGCGCGCATGCCGATGTCCAGCGCCTTGTGGGTGGGGACGCGCAGGGTCATCTTGTCCTTCTCGAAGGAGATGACGAAAAGCTCCAGCTGAATCCCGGCGATCTGCTGTTCCTCGATCGAGATGATCCTGCCGACGCCATGCGCCGGGTAGACCACGAAATCGTTCGGGCGGAATTCAGGCTTCTTCGACTTGGTCATTCAGTATTCCCCAGAAGGAAGGCCCGTTCCCGCGACAAAGGCCCCGCGCGCCCTGAACCCCTTGTTCAGGCGTGTGGAGCTTGGATTGTCACAAAAGAATTGAGCCTAGGCGGACTGCTCTAAGCCGGTGCAGGCTTCCATGCTTGATATGTAAAGGAATGATAACACAAAAAGGTGCTGATTCCAACCGCCACGAAACCGGGCAGTTGCAGCCTAACACCTTGTTTCGTCGTCGTTTTGCAAGTTCTCACCGATTCGTGGCCGCATTTGCGCCCGAATCGGCCCCTGCGTTCAGCCACCCTGGCCGGGGGCCTCGGAGAAATATTTCTCGCGCTTGCCCGGTTCACCGTCGCGGTCTTCATAGCCCGGCATCGGGTCCTTCTTGGTCACGATCACCGGCCATTGCACCGCGTATTTGCGGTTGAAGGCGACCCATTCCTCCATGTCCGGTTCGGTGTCCGGGCGGATCGCGTCGGCGGGGCATTCGGGTTCGCAGACACCGCAGTCGATGCATTCATCCGGATGAATCACCAGCATGTTCTCGCCCTCGTAGAAGCAATCCACCGGGCAGACCTCGACGCAGTCGGTGTATTTGCAGGCGATGCAGTTGTCGATGACGACATAGGTCATGGGCGGGCCTTGATGCGGATCAGATGGCGATCATGTGCCTGCCAATTAGATCAGGTGGGCGGATCATTCAAGGAGGTGTGGTGCCTGACGTCAGGTGTCAAGATCGGCATAGAGGGTCTGCGCTTCGGTCGCCGGGCCGCGACGGAAGCCAAGGGCCACGATGCGCACCACGCGGATCTGCGACCCTTGCGGAAAGGTCAGCACATCGCCCGGAGCGATGTCGCGACCCGGGCGGCTGACAGGGATGCCGTTCACCCGGACATGGCCGTGCCGGATCAGCGCGGCGGCAAGGCTGCGTGTCTTCACGAAGCGCGCCTGCCAGAGCCATTTGTCCAGCCGCAAGCGGGCGGCGGCACCGGGGTCGGTCTTCCCCGCCGGTTCCGCCAATCAGACCTTGCCCTTGAGCGCGAGAAGCGCGGCGAAAGGGTTGTCCGGGTCAATCGGCTTTTCAACCCGGGGCGGGCGGGCCTCGTAGGACTTGTGCCGGTCATCGCGCTGCGGCTTGCCGCCCTTGGCGTGATCGCGGCGGTCGCCTTTCGGGCCGCCCTGCGGCCGGTCGCCCTTGGGGCGGTCGTGTTTCGGACGGTCGTGTTTCGGCCCTTCGCCCTGCGGACGCTCGACGCGCGGGGCGCGGGCGGCTTCGCCCTCCTTCCGTTCGGGACGGGGGCCACGTTCGGGACGCTGGCGGGGCTTCGGGGCCCAGGTGAAAGTGTAGAAGGCCTCCATCTCTGGGGCCACTGCCTCGGGTGCGGGTTCTGGCGTGGGGGAAAGGATCGACACTTCCTCGGGGATCGGCTGGCCGGCGGCGATGGCGGCGGCGGCCTCTGCCGAGATCTCGGGCACCTTCGCCGCCTCGGCCTTGACCTTGAGGCGTTCGGCCTTTTCACCCTTGTAGCCGAGACCCGCCATCAGGTCGGCGAACTGGTCAAGGGTCATGCCGGTGATCGACAGCATGTCGGGCGTCGCCTCGAAGCCCGCGCGGCTGTCCTTCTGGCGCAGGATGTCGGCCAGGCGTTCCAGCATGTCGATGCGGATCGCCCGGGTCCCGGCGGGGTGGTAGCCGGCGAGGGTGTAGTGCTGTTTCGGGACCTCGGCCACGTTCGGGATCGTCACCAGGCCGGGGGGCGGCGACTCGGGGAATTCCTGCAGCCCGTTCCACAGGGACCACAGCACCAGCCGCAGCCGGGTTGGGGCGGGTTTCAGAAGCGCGGGCAGGAAGACGGTGAACTGGCCGAAGCGGACGCCGTGCTTGCGAAGCGCACCGCGCGCGTCCTGGTCCAGCTCCTTGACCTCCGCTGCCACGGCATCGCGCGGCAGTACCCCCATCGCCTCGGAGAGGCGGAACGCAAAGCCGCGGGCAAGGCCCGTCAACGCCTCGTCGCGGGCCATCGCGAGGAGCGGCTCGAACTGGGCGGCCACCTTGCGGTCGATGAAGTGCTGCAACCGGCGGCGGACTTTCTCGACCACCTCGGGACCGGCTTCCTCATCCACGAAGGCCTCGACGGTGGGTTTCGCGGGTTCCCCGCCCTTCACCAGCTTGCCGACAGCGTTGGTGCCCCACATCAGGCCGCCCTGTTCGGTGAAATCAAGCTCGGTGTCCGGCGCGTTGTAGAAGCGGTCGGCGCGCAGGTGGAATTCGGGCTTCAAGGCCTGGATCGCGGCCTGGGCCAGCGTCTTCGCCGCATCGGGCGTGGCGCTGGCGTCCTGCTTGAAGCGGAACCCCTCCAGCTTTCCGGCAAACTCGCCTTCGACCGTCACTTCGCCCTTGTCGTTCACTTCGGCCACCAGAGCCTCCTTCTGCTTCAACCGGCGAAGAAGGACGCTCGTCCGCCGGTCGACAAATCGTTGGGTCAGCGCCGCATGCAGGGCATCCGACAGGCGGTCTTCTACCGCGCGCGTTTCCTCGCGCCAATGGCTTTCGTCTTCGACCCAGTTTTTCCGCTGAGTGACGTAAGTCCAGGTGCGGATATGGGCCAGCCTGCGCGATAAAGTGTCGATGTCGCCTTCGGTCTTGTCGATCCGCCTGATCGCGGTGGCGAGCCAGTCCGCGGGTATGCGCCCGCCGCCCAGGCCGCGCCCGACGAGGAACTCGAAGATCCGGGTCAGAAGCGTGGTGTGTTCCGGGCCGGTGGAGGAGCGGAAGTCGGGGATGCGGCAGACATCCCACAGAAGTTGCACGCGTTTCGGTTCGGTCAGCTTGTCCTGCACCTCGGGCAGGGCGCAGAGCGCCTTCAGCGCAAGGACGTCGTCGGCGTCGCGCGCGCGGGTCAGCCAGTCGTTGAAGGTGGGCGCTTCCAGGCTGCGGATCAGCCGGTCGGCGCTGCCGAAATCCATCGACTCGTTGCGCCAGTGCAGCTTTTTCACCGGGGCAAAGCGGTGGCTCTCGATGCCCTCTACCACATCCTCGTCGAAGGGCCGTGCCTCGCCGGTGACACCGAAGGTCCCGTCCTCGGTGTGCCGCCCGGCACGGCCGGCGATCTGGGCCAGTTCCTGCGGGTAAAGGCCCCGCATCCGGCGGCCGTCGAACTTGGCGGTGGAGGAGAAGGCGACATGGCTGATGTCGAGGTTGAGGCCCATGCCGATGGCATCGGTCGCGACCAGATAGTCCACGTCGCCGTTCTGATACAAGGCCACCTGGGCATTGCGGGTGCGCGGCGACAAGGCCCCCATCACCACCGCGCAGCCGCCCTTCTGGCGGCGGATCAGCTCGGCGATGGCATAGACGTTTTCCACCGAGAAGCCGACGATGGCGCTGCGGGGCGGCATCCGGCTGATCTTCTTCGACCCCGCATAGCGCAAGGTCGACATCCGGTCGCGTTTCAGGAACGTCACCTGCGGCACCAGCCCGGCAATCGCCCCGCGCATGGTGTCGGACCCCAGGAACAGGGTTTCATTCAACCCCCGCGCCCGCAACAGGCGGTCGGTGAAGACATGCCCGCGGTCGGCATCGGCGCAAAGCTGGATCTCGTCCACCGCGACGAAATCGGCGCCGATCTCCAGCGGCATCGCCTCGGTGGTGCAGACCCAATACTGGGTGCGGTCCGGGACGATGCGTTCCTCGCCCGTGACCAACGCCACGACCGAGGGGCCGACACGGGCGACGACGCGGTCATAGACCTCGCGCGCCAAGAGCCGCAAGGGCAGGCCGATGACGCCGGTGCGGTGCGCCAGCATCCGGTCGATGGCGTGATGAGTCTTGCCGGTGTTCGTCGGCCCGAGGACCGCCGTCACCCGCCGGATGGCGTCCATGGCCTAAAGCTCCTGCCCCGCGGCTTCGGCTTCCAGCCGCTTGATGGCGTCTGCGGCACCCGCCAGGTTCGGATTGATGGCGATCGCGGCGCGATAGGCCTTCAGCGCCCGCTCGGGCCTGCCGGTTTCCTCGAGAATCATCGCCAGGCCCGACAGCGCCCCGAAATGCCGGGGGTTCAGGGTCAGCACCCGGGCAATGTCGGCGACCGCGGGCCCGAACTCGCCCGCCAGGTAATAGGCGCTGGCCCGTGCGTTCCAGGCCTCGGCGAAATCCGGATCCTGGTCGATGATCGCGGTGAAATGCTCGATGGCTGCCGGGTAGTCGCCCAGATCCATCGCGTCCTTGCCGCGCTGCAACAGAAGATCCTCGGCCGGAGAGCCAGATTTAGACCATTCGATCTGGATTTCGGTCTCGATCCGGCCCGCCTCGGCGGCATCCGCCGTCTTGAGCCGCTCGAAAAGGCCGTCGAGCTTGGCGGAATCCTGGGCCGCGGCCGCCGCGCAAGTCAGAAAAAGCGGCAGAAGTGCCGCAACGATACGATTGAGAATGACGGACCGGACACGCATAACTGGAACGTAACCGATCCGCGCCAGATTGCCAGTGGCCGCAGGGTCACGATGGAGAGACTTCAGATGAGCGAGATGATCGATGCGGCCGTCAAGGCGCTGGCGGCGAAACTGTCGGGCGGATTCGACGGGGTGGCCAAGTTCGTGATCCCGGGCGAAGGGGCGATCATGCTGGACGCCCAAGGAGCGCGAGCCGGGGATGACGAGGCCGACGTGACGCTGACGGCGGAGGCGGATGTGTTCCGCGCGATTCTCGACGGCGGCATGAATCCGACGATGGCCTTCATGACCGGCAAGCTGTCCGTCGACGGCAACATGGGGCTGGCGATGAAGCTCGGCTCGGTGCTGGGTTGAAACACGACGCGACGGTTCCGGCACCATTCCACGCCGCGCTGGCCGATGCGCCGCCCGGCGCGGTCGTGGTCTGGGCAACAGCCGGATCGGGGGCCGGATCGGCGCGCATCCGGCTTGCGTCCTGGAAGGCGGGCGACAGGGGCACGGTGCTTGTGTTGCCGGGCCGGACGGAATGCATCGAGAAATACGGTCGCGCGGCGGGCGATCTGATCCGGCGGGGATTTTCCGTGATCGCGGCGGACTGGCGTGGCCAAGGCCTTGCCGACCGGGCGCTGCCCGACCGGATGATGGGTCACGTCGGCGACTTCGACGAATACCAGCGGGATCTTGACGCAATGCTGGCCGAGGCTTGGCGTCTGGACCTGCCGCGCCCCTGGTACATGCTGGCGCATTCGATGGGTGGCTGCATCGGATTGCGGGGCCTGATCCGCGGCCTGCCGGTCAAGGCCGCCGTCTTTTCGGCACCGATGTGGGGCATCGCGATGGCCGCCTGGCTGCGGCCGGTGGCGGCTGCCGTTTCCGTCCTGGCCGCGCCCTTGGGTCTGGTGACGCGCTATGCGCCGTCGACCTCGGACGCGACTTATCTGCTGCAGGTGCCGTTCGACGGCAACGTGCTGACCACCGACCGCGAGATGTGGGACTACATGCGCCGCCAGGTGGCCGAAGTGCCGGACCTGGCGCTGGGCGGGCCGTCGATCGGCTGGCTGAAGGCGGCCTTGCGCGAATGCGCGGCTCTGGCGGCCCTGGCCGCGCCGAAGGTTCCGGCGATCTGCGCCCTTGGCACGGCGGAGCGCGTCGTGGACGTGCCCCCAGTGCATCTGCGCATGGCAGGCTGGGCGGAGGGTCGGCTGGAGCTTTATCCGGGGGCCGAAAGCACGATCATGATGGAAGGCCCCGCCACCCGCGCCCGGTTCTTCGACCGCGCGGCCGCGCTGTTCGAGGCGCATCGCTGAAGCGTGATCAGGAAAAATGGACTCCGGTTTTCCGTGTCAATCACGCGACCATCAGGAATCGAGCAAGCCGGGCGATGTCGCCCAGCCTGTGTGCCCCATCGCCCGCCCTGGCAGATGTCTGGTGCCGGATCTCTATCGCCGCGCGCGGCAGGACAGGCAGGGTTGGCCGGGATCCCTGGCGCGTTCCATGAGTCGTCCCTCGGTCCCGGTCAGGTAGAGGCGGCCCTGATCGGGATCCGTCGGCCGTATCGAAGACAGCGCCGCAAAGAAGGCGTCCTCGGCCGCAAGGTCCGGGCAGGCCATCCGTGTCGCCGCCAGCGTCGAGAAGCTGATTTCGGGCAGCTCGGAGGCATTCGCCGCGAAGAACCGGTTGACGGGTGCCGCGCCGGACAGCGTGTCGGCCTCAAGCCGCAACGCGGCGTTCCAGGCGATTTCCCGGCCTTCCAGCCCGACAAGGTGCAAGTCGATGCCGGTGTTCCCGTCCGACAGGGCGGGCGTCACCGGGGCCGCAAGGGCAGCACGGGACAGCAGGGAAAGACGCATGGGCCAGGCTCCGTCATCGGGTCAGACACCCCTTGGATCGGGATGATGTTTGATGGAAACATCATCCCGATCCCGGTTCTTGGTGTCGCGTGACCGATGTGGAAAACCGGAGTCCACTTTTCCTCATCACGCTCTGGACGCGTCAGAACGCCTCGGGCTTGGCCTCGCGCGCCATGTGGTCAAGCACCGCGTTGACGAATTTGGCTTCCTTTCCCGCCGGGAAGAAGGCCTTGGCGACATCGACATATTCGGTGATCGCCACTTTCGGGGGTGTCGGCAGGTCCACGATCTCGGCCCCGGCTGCGCGGAAAAGCGCGCGCAGCACCGGATCGATCCGGTCGATCGGCCAGGCCGCGACCAGTGCCCGGTCGGTCAGCTGGTCGATCCTGGCCTGCCAGTTCACCGCCGCGCCGACCACGGCGCGGAAGTGGTCGACGTCGCCTTCGGCAAACTCGCCCTCGTCGTAGGTCGCGCCAAAGCGGTGCGTCTCGAACTCACGCGTCACCGCCTCGACCGTCTGGCCCGAGACTTCCATCTGAAAAAGCGCCTGAACAGCGTAAAGCCGCGCCGCCGATTTCATCTGCCTCTTGTCGACCTTCATGCCCGGAAACCGATCCCCTTGGTCTTTCCGGCCCATCTGCGCGACAGGGCCACCAGATGCAAGGCCGCCGCTGCGGCACCGCCCCCCTTGTTCTGACCGCCAGGGTCGGCGCGGACCTCGGCCTGGGCGCGGTTCTCCACCGTCAGGATGCCGTTGCCGATGCAGGCCCCCTGCAGGCCCAGCAGGCTGATCGCGCGCGAAGAGTCGTTGCAGACCGTGTCGTAATGCGTCGTCTCGCCCCGGATCACGCAGCCAAGGGCGACATAGCCGTCATATTCCGCCAGCCGTTCCGCCATCGCGATGGCGGTTGGCACTTCCAGCGCGCCCGGCACCTCGACCAGGTCCACCGCGGCCCCGCAGGCCGCCGCCACCGCGCGCGCGCCCGCGATCAGGTTGTCGGCGATGTCCCGGTAATAGGGCGCGACCACGATCAGCAGCTTTACCGGCTTGTCGAACTGCGGCAGCGGCAAGGTGAAATGCGTCTCGGCGGTCGCCATGTCCTACTCCTTGATCGCGCGGGTGCCCGCGATGGTGAGGTCATAGCCTTCCAGACCCACGAGCCTGGGCTGGACCGAGTTGGTGACAAGGGTGATTGCCCGCAGCCCGAGGGCCGCGAGGATTTGCGCCCCGATCCCGTATTGCCGCAAGGTTTGCGGCGAATGTTCGCCGTCCTCGACCATCTTCATCGTGGTGTCGCGCAGCAGGATTACCGCACCGCGCCCTTCCGCCGCGATGATCCGCATCGCCGCCGGCAGGTCGCTGCCACCGCCAAGACCCAGCACGTCCTCCAGCGGGTTCAGCGCATGGACCCGCACCAGGACCGGCCCGGGCGTCGTCAGGTCGCCCTTGGTCAGCACCACATGGTCGGCACCCTGCAGATCGTCGGTGAAGACCCGCATCAGCCAGTCGCCGCCATGCACCGACGTGACCGACTTGACCGAGCGTTCGTTGACCAGATTGTCATGCCTGCGCCGATAGGCGATCAGGTCGGAAATCGTGCCGATCTTGATCCCGTGCTTCTGGCCGAAGGCGATCAGGTCCGGCAGCCGGGCCATGGTGCCATCGTCGTTCATCACCTCGCAGATCACGCCCGACGGGTTGAGACCCGCCAGCCGCGCCACGTCCACCGCGGCCTCGGTATGGCCGGCACGCACCAGCACCCCGCCGTCGCGTGCCCGCAGCGGGAAGATGTGGCCGGGGCTGGCGATATCCGCCGCCCCCTTGGTCGGGTCGGTCGCCACCGCCACGGTCCGCGCCCGGTCCGCCGCCGAGATCCCGGTCGAGATCCCGTCGACCGCCTCGATCGACAGGGTGAAGGCCGACGAGTGGCGGCTGGAATTCTTGCGGTCCATCAGCTGCAGTCCAAGCTGGTCCGCCCGGTCCGAGGTCAGCGCCAGGCAGATCAGCCCGCGCCCGTGCATGGCCATGAAGTTGATGGCATTCGGCGTGCACATCTGCGCCGGGATCACGAGGTCGCCTTCGTTCTCGCGGTCCTCGTGGTCGACCAGGATGAACATCCGCCCGTTGCGGGCGTCCTCGATGATCTCTTCAATCGAGGATATGGCGTCGGAATATTCGGACATGACGGCCTCGCAAGCTCTTCGCGCCCATCTATCGCGACGGCCGTGCAAAGGCCAGAGGGCAGGCGGTGCGGCACCGCAGTCCATCTTCGCGCCAGTGCAGAGGCGAGGACGGCCGCATCGTCCGTCAAAGCCGCGCCGACAGGACCGCGAGGCAGGCCACTTCCGCCAGCTGCTGCGAGGCGCCGAGGATGTCTCCCGTCTGCCCGCCGATCCGGCGCAGGGCCGATGCCGACAGCACCGCGCCCGCGCCCAGGGCCGCCGCCGCCATCGCGATCCCGGTCCAGCCCGTCAGCGCCACGGCAATCGCAAGGCCCAGCCCCAGTGCCGCCAGCGCGATGCCGGGCGCGGGCTGCCCGGTCGCGTGGCTCAGCCCCTCGCCCCGGGCATTCGGCAGCAGCGCCATGATCAGCGCCATCGGCGCGCGCGACAGGGCCCCCGTGGCCACCAGCGCCGCCCAGTGCCCGCCGAAGACCAGAAGTGCCGTCAGCGCCGACCAGCGCGCCAGCACAACCAGCACCAGCGCCAGCACGCCGTAGCTTCCGACCCGGCTGTCTTTCATGATCTCCAGCCGCCGCGCCTTCGTCCAGCCGCCGAAAAGCCCGTCCGCCGTGTCCGACAGCCCGTCCTCGTGCAGCCCCCCCGTCAGCATCGCGCCGAACGCCAGCACCAGGACCGCCGTCACCCCGGGCGTCACGCCCAGCCACAGCGCCGCGCTGGCCAGCGCGGCGGCCGCCGCCCCGAGCGCGGCCCC